>Ga0326513_10001636_pt1 | contig 17141 bp, 19 predicted proteins | sample 2_2465_0518_D_FD_203654 | JGI IMG/M metagenome (GOLD analysis project Ga0326513, IMG submission 203654) | Bovine rumen microbial communities from UC Davis, California, United States - 2_2465_0518 | ecosystem: Host-associated > Mammals > Digestive system > Stomach > Rumen | place: USA... | reverse complement strand
GGGCTTCACATTTACAACGGGCTTTTTGTTTTTGTTGCAACTACACAATATAGAGGGGTACAATTTTGGGATTTTTTTCGAACAAATGTTCATATCTGTTTTTCCTCGTCCAAAAAATCTCCAAAAGCATTTTCAAAACTCGATTACGTTAATTTAAATCATTTAACTTTTACCTTCTTATACCTCTTCGGAGGTTCTTCTCTCCACACCGCTTTATAAATACCCTGCCTTGCCGCATTGTTGGCTTTAACTTTATAACTCTTCGCCATCGCTCCTAAGATACTGCTTCTTCTTGCCATAATAATAACCTCCTATTTATAATTTGTCATTAAATAATTTATCATTATATATTTGATTTCTTTGCCACGTTTCCTGGCATAATCAATAGTATTCCAAGTACCACCTTGCTCAATACCATCCCAAACCGCAATCACAATATCGCTATCATCAACCATAGCTTTATCTCTAATCATGTAACTTTCTTTAGAATATTTATTACAGATATTGCGGCAACCCGCACTCCGCTCTATTATATATTCTTCTTGCGGATGATAATGCTGCCTTGGATATGGAAAATAACAATAAAGCGGAATATCTCTATCAATAGCTTCCATAGCAAAAATTTGATCTGTGCCTGCTGCCATCCCGCTTATTGCTTTATCAGGTTTTAACTGGTCCAATAATTCACCCACCGCCGCACTTACTTCTTTCTCTTGTCCTCTTAATCGTTGCGGACGATGTCCTGTTACCATAACTATCATATAATTCACCTCTTGTTTATTATCTTTATTTAATTATACTATATTTTTTAATAATTTTCAAATAATTCTTTGGGCAAACTTGACAAAAGCGAAATTTTTTAGTATAATAATATTAAGGATGAGCGGAAACCGCCCTTAGAAAGGAGAAAGACTATGAATACAGAATATGAAGATGCTTTAGACGCGGAAGATGAATTATCTGTTGAAGATATAGAAAATCAAATTCAACAAGAAGAAGAAAAAGAATTTGAATATATTAAAATGGACTATTCTCTTGAAACCGCAGAAGAGCGCAATGAAAAAGTTAAAGAAATCATAGCCAATACTCCTCCAGAAAGATTAACTCCTAGATATTTAGATAAATTAGCGGAATATCTCACACAACCAATTACAAAACAAGAGAGAAAAGAAAAACATATTTTAACTGAGAACAGACTAGTAACTATTAATAAACGGGAGACCTCTTATGAAGGACTAGTTGGCAAATTAGAAAATGGGGAAGATGGACTTTATAATATGATAATAAATGATAAGAACGTCCTTTTGTCTCCCAAGGTAGAAATTACTCAAGAAGATTTAGATACAATTCCAGGCTTAAAAGAATTACGAGATATAATTAGACAAGTAGAAGAAGAAGCTAAATGGGCAACAGGCAAAAGAAAATATTTATTAAAAAAACAAGTTATCGAAATGCGGCAACAGCAATATGTACTTAAAAACAGTTTTCATCAATTTATATATTCAAGAAGCACTGTTAAAACTCTTGCTAGATTAGATTTAAGTGAAAATGTTTGGGTTGATGCGGAAGGTGAAGTACATAGTTCAGGTATAGTTAATTTATTTGAACCTGCTCATATAGTTGCTTTACTTTGTAATTATTCAGTATTAAAAGAAGATACTTGGAATAAGTTTGATTCAGATATGCGGTGGATGCTTATTGATTTAGAAAATATTATTAATAAAGCATTAAAAGAAAAACATCCGCTTTATTATGATTTATTAATTTATAAAATTGATGGTAAACAGAATGCGGAAATTCAACAATTACTTTTAAATAAATATGGTATTAAACATAGTGTTGAATATATTTCAGCATTATGGAGAAATAAAATACCAAAATTAATTTGCGACCAAGCAAAAGACAATTGGTTAGAATGGCATTTTACATTTGAAACAAAAGGAAAATGGAAAAGATGCTCTCGTTGTGGTCAAATTAAATTAGCTCATAATAGATTTTTTTCTAAAAATAATACCAGTAAAGATGGATTTTATTCTATTTGTAAAGAATGTAGAAACAAAGGTAGAAAAAATAAATAAAGGAGTGAGGTTAAATGGCACAACAACAATACTGCTCTAAATGCGGACGGACGATGGCAGATACCAATTTCTATACCTATAAAAATGGGTCTAAATGTGAATTGTGCAAAAGTTGTCTCACCATGCATGTAAATAATTTTGAGCCTGATACATATATGTGGTTGCTCGAAAAATTTGATGTTCCTTATATAGAAGCGGAATGGAATGTGCTTCGAGATAGAGCATATCAAAAGGATCCATATAAAATGACAGGTATGAGTGTTTTTGGTAAATATTTGTCAAAAATGAAGTTAAAGCAATGGAATAAATATGGCTGGGCTGATACCGAAGCATTGCAAGCAAAAGCTGAACAAAATAGGCGGGAATTGGGTGAACCTGATGAAATACAAAAGCAAAAGATAGAAGAAATGAAAGAAGCCTATAAAAGAGGTGAAATTTCAGAAGCTCAATATCAGACATATGCGGAGATCCATGCCCCTGAACCCAAGATAGATTTTTCCAATCCTACTGAAATTAGATCTGGCGGGGCTCCAAATCCCTACCCCGCAAATAGTGATTTTGAACAAGTTGAATTGGTTGACGTAGGCGCTGATTTAACTAATGAAGATAAAATTTATCTCGCTATGAAATGGGGAAGGTTGTATCATGCAGATGAATGGGTTGCTCTTGAACAGTTATATACTGAATTTATGAATACTTTTGATATTCAAGGAGCTGCGCGTATTGATACACTTAAAATGATTTGTAAAACTTCTTTAAAAATGAATCAAGCTATAGACTGCGGGGATGTGGATACATACCAAAAATTATCTCGTGTATATGATGCTATGATGAAATCTGCTAAGTTTACAGAAGCGCAGAATAAGGATGGAAAAGAAGATTTTGTAGATTCTGTGGGTCAACTTGTTGCCTATTGTGAAAAAGAAGGCGGACAAATCCCAAAATTTGAAATTAAGGTTGACCATGATGTTGTAGATACTATTATTAGAGATTTGAAAGATTATAATAAATCTTTAATTTATGAAGATAAATCATTAGCACAAGAGATTGAACAATATTTAGCTAATAAAGAAGCAATGGAAATGATGAAGCGGGATCGCGAGGAAGCACGAAGACGTGGTTTAGATCAGGTTGAAATTGAGGATAAAGATTTTCAAGATTTTAGAGATGCCATCCATGAAGATAAAAAAGAAGATTATCAATTAGAAAATGGGGAGGAATAATAGATGAGTTTACAAAATTTATTAGACCTCTCTTCGGAGCGTAATTTAGGTATTAAACAAGGTATATCTGAAGAACGATTAAAAAATCAATTACCTTATTTGCGGAATATGATTGCTTTTTATAGGGAATATCCTGATTTATTAGTTGATTTTATGTTACAAGATAATAATCCTAATAAATTTCAGTTTTATTTCTATCAAAGAATATTTTTGCGGGTAGTAATGAGACATAAGTATGTTTATGCCACCTTCCCGCGTGCGTATTCAAAATCTTTTTTATCAATGATGGTACTGATATTAAGATGTATTTTATATCCAGGTTCTCATTTATTTGTTACAACAGGCGGTAAGGAACAGGCGGCAAGTATCACAATAGCAAAGGTTGAGGAAATTTGTAAACTTATTCCAGCTTTAAACAATGAAATTAACTGGGACCGTGGTGTTTCAAAGAAATCTAAAGATGATGTAAAATATGTTTTTAAAAATGATTCAACTATAGATATTCTTGCAGCAAGACAATCTTCTAGAGGTCAGCGTCGAACCGGCGGTCTTATGGAAGAGTGTGTGCTTATTGATGGTGATTTATTAAATGAAGTTATCATTCCTACTACTAACGTAGATAGATTGTTGCCTGATGGCACTCGTCATCCAGAAGAGAATGTTAATAAGAGTCAGATTTATATTACTACTGCGGGATGGAAAAATTCTTTTGCTTACAATAAATTAATTGAACTTTTAATTACATCAATCATTGATCCAGATCAAGCTATGATTATGGGTGGAACATATGAGACACCTGTTAAGGAAGGCTTATTGAATGAAGATTTTGTGGACCAATTAAAGTTGCAAGGAACCTATAATGATGATTCATTTGATCGTGAATATAGATCTATTTGGTCTGGTGATGTAGAAAATGCTTTCTATTCAGCAGAGAAGTTTGATAAACATAGAGTATTAAATCAGCCTGAGTATGAATATAGCGGAAGATCCAATAAAAATGCTTATTATGTTATTGGAGTTGACGTAGGTAGAATTGGATGTACCACAGAGGCTTGTGTATTTAAATCTACCCCACAACCGCAAGGTGCGGATTTAAAGACTTTAGTTAATATTTATACATATGAAGCAGAAGATTTTGAGCAACAAGCAATTAAATTAAAGAAATTATTTTATAAATACAAGGCACGTATTCTTGCTATTGATGCAAATGGTCTTGGAGTCGGTCTTATTGATTTTATGACAAAAGCACAAGTAGATCCAGAAACTGGAGATGACTTGCCACCTTTTGGAGTTGAAGGCGGGACTGCCGAAGATACTATGGAGTTATATAAAAAGATACGTGGTATTGGAGTAGAAGAAAATGCAATGTATTTGATTAAAGCTAATGCTCCTATAAACACAGAAGCTTATTCTTATGCTCAAACGCAGATGTCAAGCGGGAAGGTGAAATTCCTTATTGATGAACAAGCAGCAAAGACTAAATTAATGTCGACAAAAGTTGGGCAGAATATGAATGCAGATAAAAGAAATGAATATTTATTACCTTTTACTTTAACAACTGTATTGAGAGAACAAATGTTAAATTTGGTTGAAGAAAATGAAGGTGTAAATATTATTTTGAAGCAAAGTAATAAGAGTATTAAAAAAGATAAATTTTCTGCATTTATATATGGTTTATATTATATAAAACAAGAGGAAGATAAAAAACGAAAGAGGAAGCGGTTTAGCATTGCCGATATGATGTTTTTTTCTTAAAAGTTTGGACAAAGTTTGATAAAAGATATAAGTAGATTTTTAATTATAATTAGCAAGGAGAGAAGTAAGATGAAATCAAGTAGAGGAGAAATTAAAATTTGTGACATCTTAGATGCTGCGGGATTGCCTTATCAAGAAGAATATATTTTTCCTGATTTAGTATCTTCCAGCGGGAGGCCTCTCCGCTTTGATTTTGCAGTATTTGATGATGATGGAGATATAGATTTTTTAATTGAATACCAAGGTATCCAACATTATGAAGCTAAATCAAAATTTGGTGGTGCTAAAGGTCTATATCGACAAAAATTTAATGATACTCAGAAAAGGAAATATTGTGCGGAACATGGCATAAAATTAATTTGTATTCCATATTGGGATGAACAGTTAGTGGATTACGATTATATTATGAGAGCCGCGGGGTATTAAGGCAATTATAAAAACATTAAATTAGTAAAATTTGACTTTTTACTAATTTTTTGTTATAATTAATAATAGGAAGAGTAATAGGAGGTGTCTCATTGCGTAATCGAATTGAAGAAATTAAAGCAAAAGGCTTCAATATTATCGCAGGTCGAGAAGATGCCAACTTTAGTCAGCCTACTGGTTTTCAAGGTATAAATGTTACTGATTTTAATAAAATTAAAATTGGTGCTAAAAATCTTGACGATGCTGTTTTTAAATTAGGTGATTTAAAGAAAATCAACCCAAGATTAGCTGATAAGCATAGTGTATTACAAGCAATAGATACCTATGATTTAAAAACAATGCGGGAGATAAGTGATTTCTTTTATAAGACAAGTGGTATTTATGCCCGTATTATTCGCTATATGGCATTTATGTATAGATATGATTGGTTTGTTACTCCTTACGTTAATGATAAGGAAATGAAACAAGAAAAAATGCTTAAAGGTTTTTATGGTTGTTTAACCACATTAGATAGATTTGGTGTTAAAAAAACTTTGGGTGAGATTGCTTTAAAGGTACTTTTACATGGTGCTTATTATGGTTATAAAGTGCGGACGGCGGACAACATAGTGCTCCAAGAGCTTCCCGCAGACTATTGTAGAAGTAGATTTAATTATGGCAATAAACCAGCGGTTGAGTTTAATATGAAATTCTTTGATGAACAGTTTCGTGATACTGGAATGAGAATGAAAATTCTCAAAATGTTTCCAGATGAATTTTCTAAGGGTTATATATTATATAAGCAAGGAAAATTGAAACCGGACAGTCAAGGAGATACAAATGGTTGGTATTTACTAAATCCTGAAATGACTGTTAAATTTACTGCAAATGGAGAAGATTATCCAGCTTTTATTTCTGTTATTCCGCTTATCATTGATTTAGATGAGGCACAGGCACTTGATAAAAAGAAAACTATGCAAAGATTATTAAAAATTGTTGTGCAGAAGATGCCTTTAGATAAAAATGGTGAGTTGATATTTGATGTTGATGAAGCGCAACAATTACATAACAATGCAGTGCAAATGCTTAGTCGTGCAATAGGAGTTGATGTTTTAACAACATTTGCGGATGTTGAGGTAGAAGATATGGATGCTTCTAAGGCAGAGACTCAATCTGATGATCTTGCGCGAGTTGAGAGACAGCTTTATAATGAAGCGGGTGTTTCTCAAATGCAATTTAATACAGATGGTAATATAGCATTAGAGAAGTCAATTCTTAATGATGAAGCGACTATGTATAATATGCTTTTGCAATTTGAACAGTTTTTAAATGAATTATTAGAGCCTTATAATGGAAGTAGAAGAAAAATTGAATTTAGAGTTCAAATTTTAACAACTACTATTTATAATTATAAAGAATTAGCTAAATTATATAAAGAGCAAACTCAATTAGGTTATTCTAAATTCTTACCTCAAATTGCACTAGGTCAAAGTCAAAGTAGTATTCTTGCAAATGCTTACTTTGAAAATGATATACTTGATTTGGTTAATGTATTTATTCCTCCGCTTATGAGTTCTACTATGAATAGTGATATGCTTAATAGAGTAAGAGCAGATCAAGGTAGAAATCCTGCGGGAAGCGGCGGTTCATCTAACCCCGCTGATACTAAAGAGGGTGCAGGCCGCAAGGAGTTAGCAGATGACCAAAAATCAGAAAAGACTATTCAAAATAGAGAGAGTATGAATTAAGGAGGACTAAAATGAGTGGTATAAGTGTAGCTACGATAAAGTCTCCTGAGTTTATAAATATAACCGCCATAAATCCTTTAATTTCAAAATGTGAAATTAAGGTGCTTTATATAGGCGAAAACCGCAATAGGAGTTATATAACTAAAGAAGTGGCTATGGATATGGCGCAAACTCTTCCTGGAACTCCTATTGTTGGGTATTATAGTGAAAACAAGGAAGACTTTGGTGACCATGGTGACCAGATGGTTATTGATGGTGACGGTATTCGATTTAATTGTTTAACCAAGCCTTATGGTTTTGTTCCTACTGATACAAAAGTATGGTTCAAAGAATTTGAAGATACTGATGAATTTGGTAATACTATACTTCGTGAGTATTTAATGTGTGAGGGTTATCTTTGGGCAGAACAATATAAAGAAGCTCAAAAAGTTATAAATGAAGGTCGCCCTCATTCAATGGAACTTGATGAAAAAACTTTAAAAGGTCATTGGTCAACAGACAATAATCGTGGTATTGAATTTTTCATAATAAATGACGCGATATTTTCTAAGTTGTGTATTTTAGGAGAAGATGTAGAACCTTGCTTCGAGGGTTCTTCAGTAACCGCTCCAGAAGTAAGTTCTACTTTTTCATTTAAGTCAGATGAATTTACATCTACTTTATTTACAATGATGAAAGAATTGAAAGAGCTTACTTTTTCACTTCAGAATAAAGGAGGAAATTCAATGGAGAATCTGGATAATAGCGTTCAGACTGAAGAAGTTACTCCTTCGGTAGAAAACACTCCTGCGGTTGATCCTGCAACAGCAGAAGAAAAATTTGAAAATGCCGAGGACAAAAATAATTCAGAAATAAACGCTGAAAATCAAGATAATACAGAAGAGTTCACTAAAAAAACTGAAGAGGAAGAAAAGAAGCCTGAAGATAATAAGGATTCTGAATCTGAGAAGGATTCTGATGATAAATCAGATGATAAGAAAGAAGAGGAAGACGAAAGTAAGAAAAAGCCAACTAAGAATGAATTAGATGGGAATGAGGGCGAAGGCGCAGATAAATACGCTATCCTTGAACAGCAATTTAATGAACTTGCAGAAAAATATTCTTCTTTAGAGGAGCAGAATGCGGAATTACTTGCATTCAAGAACGCTACAGAAGATAAAGAAAAAGATGCTTTAATTGCTTCTTTTTATATGTTATCTGATGAAGACAAGAAGGATGTTATAGACAATAAATCTAAGTATTCCTTAGATGATATTGAAAGTAAACTTTCTGTTATTTGTGTAAGAAAGAAAGTTTCATTTGAAAATAATAATTCTGATGCGGAACAGAAGCCTGCTTTAACTTACAATCTTAATGATACGGAAAGTGATAACCTTCCCGCTTGGTTAAAAGCAGTTGAAGACAATAGAAACCGCAATAATTAAGGAGGAATAATAACTATGGCATTTACAAGAAATGGCTATGGTCAGGTAGAGCCTAATCAGTTATCTGCGCAGAAAACTGGACAGATCTATGCAAGTCTTCCACTTGATACAGCAGTAGATGTTCTTCAAAATGGAGAATTTATGTACTACGATTATGCAAGTGGCAAAGTTAGTGCTGATGATTCTACTGGCATAGCAGAGCCAATGCTCGTTTTTAATGAAATTAAGTTATATGAGCCATTCTGGAGAACATCCTATAAGGATTTTGCAATGATTCGTGTAAATCATACAGATCCTACAACTGGCACTGTTACTAAGGGTGAGAATTATGTAACTTCTAATTTAGCTACTCAGGGATATGGAGATGGCGCAGATAATGTAGGTGTTGCAGCAAATCCTGTACATACTGAATATCCTTATAGAATGGATGGTTTTGCCCCTCGTCTCTTCAAGACAAATATTGGCGATATTATGACAACAAACATGGTTAAAACTGGTAGCAGTGTTACTTATGCAGTAGGTGACAAGCTTGTACCTGTTAAAAATACAACAACAAATACTCTTCAGCTTGAGGCAGATAATTCAGCTACAACAGGTATGATTTGGGTAGTTGTTAAAGTTTATACAATGCCAGATGGACAAGATGGACTTAAGCTCCAGAGAGTTCACTAATAGGAATAGGAGGAAATAGAAATGGCTTTAAAGTTTAATGATATGCTTTCTTTGGCTAAGACTGTTGCCCGTGCAAATCCTTCTGCTCCTACTGCTTACAGTTTTGGAGATAAGAAGTTCGGCTACAGCGAATTACAGGATACACTCCGTAATGAGTTTAAAGAAATTGCTGGAACTTATGCTCTCTATAGAGAGAATAAAAATACTGTATTTTCACTTTTAGAGCAGACTATTGATGATGTCCTTCCTACAAGGGTTATGGAACAGTATTCACAGTTTGCTGAAATTAAAACATTTAACCAGGGTGATAAACCTATCTTCACACAGAAGATTACAACTGCTTCTCGTAGACGTGCTAAACAGTTTATCGGAAAAGTTGGTTTGGCTGGTCTCTATGAAGTATTCAAGCTTGATGGTCAGAGCTATGAAGTAACAACCAATGCTATTGGTGGTGCTGCTCAGATCGGATTTGAAGAGTGGCTTGATGGTCGTGTAGACTTCGCAGACGTCCTTGACATTGTCATGGAAGGTCTTGACGAGTGCATCTATGTTGAGATTGAAAAGCAGCTCCATGGTGCTATTAGTTCTATTCAGGCTAACAACAAAGCTACTGATACTGCTTTTGTAGAGAATAAGATGGATGATCTTATTGCTAAAGCAGATGCTTACGGCAAGAGCGCAATTTATTGTACTTATGAGTTTGCGGCAACTATGGTTCCTTCAACTGGTTGGGTTTCTGATGAAATGAGAAATCAGAAGTGGAATAATGGTTACCTTGCTAACTATAAAGGACATCAAGTAATTGTTCTTCCTCAGTCTTATGAAGATGAGACTAATGCAGTTAAGGTTATTAATCCTGCATATGCTTACATTATTCCTGTAGGTGCAGAGAAACCTGTTAAGATTGCGTTTGAAGGTCAAACAATCGTTGATGAATACACAAATTATGATCGTTCTCGTGAGGTTCAGATCTATAAGAAGGTTGGCGTTCGTGCTATCTTCTCCAACGCAATTTGTGTATATGAAAATACTTCATTAACTCGTTAATAAGTGTTTTAGATATAAATGAAATATGGGGAGGATAGAAATATCTTCCCCGATATTTCTATATTAAGAGACAAAAGGAGAAAATAAATATGGCTATAAAAGATGCAGATTTGATTGTGGTTCGCAATCGTAATAATGGAACAACGGGTTATTCCCTTGATAATAATTTTCATAGAACTTTTAATATAAATGAAACAAAAAAAGTTCCTTTTTCTGAATTACAGGCATTAATTATTGCGCCTGGTGGAGAGTATATTCTTAATAATTATTTAGTAGTTGAGAATGCGGAAGCTCTTGAATTATTGAATATGAAAGTACAACCAGAGTATTTTTATACTGAAGAAAAAGTTAAAGAAATTCTTTTTAGAGGTAGTTATGATGAATTTGCAGATTTTCTTGATTTTGCTCCTAATGGAGCAATTGAAATTGCAAAACAGATTGCTGTCAAGGAAGAGATTCCTGATAATAAAAAGAGAGAAATGCTCAGTGAAAAAACTGGTTTAAATATAAATAGCGCTATTATAGTTAATAAAGTTATGGATAGCGAAGATAATGCGGAGAAGGAAGCTCCAAAGCAACGTAGGGTTCAGATTCAGGAGGATACACCTGCCGCAGAACAAAAACCTGCTCGTAGAGCAGCTACTCCAAATTATAAAGTTGTAAGCAAATAATAAAGAAAGTGAGGTGCGGTATGGAGAGAGATCCAAATAAACCAACCTCATTTCTGACCATATATGATGCATTTTTTGCAAAAATCACTTCTGATATGTATATGGAATTAACAGAAGAAGATACCTATAGTATGCTTCAAGACTTGTTAATAAATACAATACCTAGATTTGAATTTCCAAGATTTGACTTATTTGATTATGAAATAGGTGCTTGGGGTGATTTAGGAGAGTATCAGGGTGTTGAAAGTAATAATGTAGAAGTGCCAGCTACTGGATGGGTAGGTGGCACTTATAATATACAGCTTACTGATGAAGAAATTAATATTATTGCTTTAAATATGGTCATTGGATGGTTAGGTCAACAATTAGATACTACTGAAAATACTCGAATGAAGTATAGCGGTAGTGACTTTAAATTTACATCACAAGCTAACCATATGGCTAAATTAAAAGTTATGATTGATGCACATAAGCAAGATAGCTTGCATTTGCAACGATTATACAAAAGAAGAATAAGAACTGCGGATGGTGTAATCCAGTCTACCATGGGGCAGATTATGACGGAGCCTAAATATGGTTATAAAATATAATATAGAAATTGCGGAAGATGCTATTATTGAAAATATCAACCGTATTACAAACCAAATCTTCAAATTACTTCCAAGTAGAGAAGAGGGCAGCGACTGGGAAACCCCACTTCATAATTTAATTTTGGAAGTTGGAGGGATGAATAGGTTGTTAGTAGACCAGACAATCCTATTTTCATTATTATGTAAAATGGAGTCTTTATTGACACTAACTGAAGAAGATGATTTTTTAGATTTTAGAAAACTTATTTTTGAATGTTTGGGGTTAATGAAGAATTTGAAAGAATGTCTAGTGGATTAGAGAGAATGAAAACTAGAGTTCAGTATACTGGATATGATGCGGCGGATGGTCGAAATGTGGGCGGAAAATATAAAAGTTTTCAAGCGGCATTGCAGAATTCATATCAGGCGGAGTGGATCACCCTAAATAAGGGCACTGATAATGAGAAACGATGGAGATGTTTAATCAACGCTTCCCGCCTTACTGAAAACTTTGATAAAAAAGTTTTATCAATAGATTTTGACTCTGGGGTTCAAGAAGGTACAGTATTCTGGTGGGATAGAACTGAAAAGTATTGGATGATAAATCTCCAACAGCATACTGAAGAAGCCTATTTTCGAGGCACAATAACCCGTGCAGATTATGAATTAGATATAGATGGAGAAACATACTGGGCAATTGCTCGTGGACCAATAGAAACGTCTACTGAATGGCAGACAAAGCATCAAATATCTTGGAATAATTTAAATTATTCTTTGGTATTGCAAATTGCTAAAAATAGTAAAACTGTTAATTATTTTACTCGTCATCAAGTGGTAAAGATTAAACTTACTTATCCTGATATTGAAACAGGAGAAATAATAGAAGAGTATCATAATTGGAAAGTTGTTGCAACTGATAAATATTCATCTGATTTTTTAATTGACGTTTATTTAGATGAATGGAATGATAATGCAATGGAAGATGCTGAAGTTGATAATGTTGCGGATGAGCCAGATCCAATGCAGCCTCATATCGAGGGTCCCGCATTAGTTTATGGTTTTGACACTGATTTATCTTATTCTATTGTTGGATTAACCAGTGGTAAATGGGCAGTGAACAGCAATAAAGTAAAAATTAATTCAATGACTGAAACTCAGTGTGTTTTAGAAATTTTGACAGGAAAACCTAATAAGTTTATTTTGACATATACAAGTAATGATGGAACCGTGGTAGAACAAGAAATCACAATCCAATCATTTTGAGAGATAAAAGGAGATAAATATGAGAGGTTCTAAGATGAATGGGTTTGTTGGTGAGTTTCGTTCTTCTTTTCTCTCTTGTGAGAAGGACGCGGAAACTATTATCAAGAAACTTTTTGTAGATAGTCGTCCGTATAGTGACTATTTAAAACGATTACTTTTAATCAATACTAAAGACTGTTTGGTTGATACAACTAATCAAGTATATATAGATAAAATTAAGAAAACATCTGTTGCTGATATGCGTCAGCAGCAGGTGATTAAATTAAGTCCAAAGTTAGCTATGGGTGAGCATGAAGAAGTTAAATCATATATTTTAATTACATTTGATAATTTTTCTCCTAATGAAGAGAATGATTATTATAGAGATTGTATTATTGAAATTGATATAGTTTGTCATACTGATTATTGGGATTTAGATGGCTTTGCGGTGCGCCCTATTAAAATTGCTGGATATATAGATGGTATTCTGAATAATGCTAAATTATCTGGCATCGGAACTTTAGATTTTCTTAGTTGTAATGAGATTGTGTTAAATCAAGAACTCTCTGGCTATTGTTTAATGTATCGAGCTGTCCACGGTAGTGATGATATTATCGAGGATGGTGAAGAGGATGCTAGATAACGATTTATTATTATTATCTGGTGGAGATATTCCTTTTTATGGTGGATATATTAGTATTCATCAGCCTACGATAAAAGAAATTAGTATGATCGGAGAGGAATGTTTCCATATTGGTTCTCGTTTTCTTTTGTTTAATAAAGATAATTTAACACCTGAGGACAAAATAGGTTTAGAGAATCAAAGTAATTTTAATATATTTATGTCAGTAATGAATAGCAAACAAAGCGCTAAACATAAAACTGATGCAATGATGGTTTTAACTCTGATGTTTCCTACAGTCAGATTTAAAATAAATAAAGATAAAATACTTCTTCAACAAGAAAATATCGAAGTCGAATCAAGTATTGCAGAAGCAAACTTTGAAGAATTACAGGATATAGTTCGACAAATGTTTTGTCTGGATACTATAGAAGGCGGGAAGCTATACGATCCCGCAGATGCTATGGCTGCCAAGATTGCTGAGAAGTTTAAAAAGCGACAACAGCAATTAGCTCAACAGCAAAATGGAGACAAGAAAATAAATTTATTTTCAAGATATGTTTCAATTCTTGCGGTTGGCTTGCAAAAGGATATGAATGATTTATTAAATTATACGGTATATCAATTATTCGATGAAATGAAAAGGTATCAAATGAAACAAGATTTTGATATTTATGTCCAAGCAAAAATGGCAGGAGCAAAAGATTTAGAAGAAGTTAAAAATTGGATGGATGATCTCCATCCTTAATAATTTTGCAAAATTTTTAAGGAGGAAATACACATGAAATTTGGTGTTAGAGAAATTTGTGATGTAACCTTCAAAGCAGCAGCAAATAATCAGAAAGTTGGTAATAAGGTATTCAAGAAATATCAGCCAGTTTTTATGATTGATACAGCTAGAACTTCCAATATGGAACAAGCTTCTACAACTGTGTATGCACAGGGTGGTAGAGGATATAGCCGTTTGATTGCTTGGGAAGGCGAGAAAACAATGACTTTTACAGTAGAAGACGCTCTTATGTCTCCTATGGGCCTTGCGGTTCTCTCTGGTGCTGGTTTAATTAAGCATGATTTAGACAATAGTGCTCGCGTACATGTTACTCTTCAGACAACTGTTACAGATAATAAGGTTCAGGTTGAACTTGCTGATTTAAGAGAAGAAACTGGTCTTACAACAGCTACAAGTTTCTTAATTTGCAATAAGATTCCTATGTATGCAACTACATTCTCAAATGATGGTGCTTCTGGATTCTATGAAATTAAGACTCCTACTGAGGCTATCAAAGTTGTTGAAGGTACACCTGGTGAGCTTGAGCTCGCTGAAAGTGTTGCGGATGGTACAGTTGTAGTAGTTGATTTCTATCTTGCTATGACAAATAGTATTACTACTGTTGAAATTGGACCTGAAGACTTTGGTGGATTCTATTATGTTGAAGCACAGACATTGTTCCGTGATGAAGCTACTGGTAAGGATATGGCAGCTAGTTTAACTTTCCCTAAGGTTAAAATTCAGTCTGGATTTACATTTACTATGGCGGCAAGTGGAGACCCTTCTACTTTCACATTTACAATGGATGCATTCCCTGGATATGCTCTTTGCAAGGCTGATAAGAAGACAATGTGTGACATTCAAATCATCAGCGCTACTGCTGAAGAAGATGCTGATATAGATTGTGATTGCAACCCTTCAGAGGATACACCATCTTTTTAAATAGCCTCGTAATTAAAGGCTCCAAAATTGCGAGTGCTAACTTACCTTCATCTATGACTGGCTATAGCGATGCTGTAGCCAATCAAGATGCTACTGTCGTCAAACAGAACGATGAAATAATTAGTGTTTCTGAAGCAGACGGACAGCAGTGGAGCGCTTATGAACGCTTCGATCCTGCGCAAGGAGATCATGAATGGATAGCTGTGGCTATTAATACAGGAGAGGAGGACATCACTAAAGTTACAATGGATGGTGTCGCCTTTACTCAATCTGATGTTGATGCTGCAACAGCACTTGGTCTTGCTGCGGGAAGCTTTGCTCTTTGGCTTAAGGCAGATGATACTGCTTCTTATCCTAAAGAGATTGTCCTTGGAACACAAGGCAAAGAAAATACAAAAATTATTATTGAACTTATCAATGGTTAATAAAAATGGGCGGTGGTCGGTTGACTGCCGCCTTATTTTTGTTTGTAAAGGTGGTGGGACTTTTATATGAGAGCAAAAACTTATTCTGAAGTTGAAAGTGTTATTAATAATATTAATTATAGTGGAGCAATAGAATACTATAAAGCATTAAGAAACCAATTATTTCATTATCTTGAACAAATTGCTGGTAAAGAAACTGCTACTTTATTTATGGACACATTAAGTGAAATATTGGCAGAAACTTTGGATCAGAGAATTAATGGTAAAAATCTTGCAAATGATATTATTTTCAAAAGATTGCCCGAATATCTTGAACAAATTATTTATAAGGCTTTAGAAAATAGTTCTAATAATGAAATTATCCAACAAGCAAAAACTGATTATTTAGCTATAAAAAATAGTAATGATAATAAAGGGAGGGCTGAAGCCAATAAAATTTTACAATCTGTTGTAAACGAATTAGGACAAACAAATAAACTAATTACTTTTATAAAAAGACAAAATACTTTAGCTAAGAATGCAGTTGATTTTAGTGATATAAGAAATCAGTTGCCTGCTTTTCAACGAAGTGTTATAAAAGAATTTTTTGAAACAGGAATGAAAGGTGGAGGTGGCAAAGGAGGCAATTTAGCCACTGTTGTTGGATATTACCAAGAAAGTCTTATTGCAGATGCTATTTATAAATATTTAATTCAATTAGGAGTTACTCCTAAAGATTTTACTGCTAAGCAAGTAGGCGCAGTTAAATTAGATGGTAAAGATACGTCTTATGATGTGTTATTTGGAGCTATCTTTGGTAAAAAGGCAAGTCAGCTTCAAGCTGATTTACAAAAAATGAATGGTATTATTGATATAAATCAATCATTAAATACATTTGGTATTCAATCCAAAAGAGCTAAATTGCCAACTAGATTTGTTTATAAGGCAGATGTCGGGAAACAAGCAAATGCTCGTTTTTTGAAAAAATTTAGTGGTACTAGTACAGCTTTTAAAATTGGTAATAGAGCTAATTTGCATGATGCTTATATTTCGAGTTATGGAGAAACAAAAAATTATCAATGGACAACTGCATTAGAATTTTTAAGCAGTACAGAAAATGTAAAAGAATCTTTAGGCCCAGGCAATGTCATGTGGGTGACAGGGAATGAGGCCATGTGGACAGATACTTTTATTAGCACTTTTGTTAATAATCGTATGCGACTTAATTTTGAATTTTCAATGAAAGATAATCAGAGAGAAAAGCATAAAACTTCATATAAGGCTTATAGAGGAAATAATCTTATCGTTTTAGCATATCATAATGCTAATTTAAGATATGCTTTGATAAATAATTAATAAATTTGACAAGTTAAAAAATTTTTGTTATAATATAATTAAGAGAAAAAAGGAGGCACTATTATGGTAGAGAAAATAACTTTTAATGACCTTAAGAAAGAATTACCTCTTAAAATTAAGGTGGTTAAAATTAACGATAAACAAATTGAAATTAAGCAATATCTCCCTGTAAATGAGAAATTAGCTTTAATTACTAATGTACTTCAAAATTTGG
>Ga0326513_10001635_pt1 | contig 17153 bp, 17 predicted proteins | sample 2_2465_0518_D_FD_203654 | JGI IMG/M metagenome (GOLD analysis project Ga0326513, IMG submission 203654) | Bovine rumen microbial communities from UC Davis, California, United States - 2_2465_0518 | ecosystem: Host-associated > Mammals > Digestive system > Stomach > Rumen | place: USA... | reverse complement strand
GACCACGGTATTGTTAAATTTTCATCTTTATAAAGCTGATACACGAAAGAACTATTTACATCACCAGTAAAACGGCTTGTAACACGCGTTTGAATGTTCTTGTTGCCACTCTGTATGTACAGCGTGATTTCCTGATACTGCTGTACCTCTTCAAAAATCAAATGTGCAACAGTATCCGCCGTTAAGCTGTAACTACTGCCAAACGCACCGATATCCCAAGCTGACGGCTTCCATGTTTTACCGCCAGATTCATACTCACCATCAATGGTCGGAAGCGTGATACTCGTCCCATACGCGCCTACCTCGTTAATCGGTAGTTCAATCTGCACGTCCGGTAACTGCGTATTCGCATACGATAGCACAAACAGTTTCGCAACCTGCACAGACCATGCAGATTTGTCACGTGTTGTCGAATCACCCGGAATACTAAGCACCAAACGATCAGTCACTGGGAGATAACGAACAATGTCACTGTCGCTGTCTGCTTCAAACATGCTCCCGTCGTGCTGCATAAACGAAAGCGGAACAGCGTTATCATACAGTTCATTCCTCGCGACGCTGCCATCCTCATCGAATAGCGGATTGCCGACCACGGTAAACGTCTTGTCGCTTGTTTCGCCTCTGCCCTCGGCTGTGAACCAGAACGCCTGAACTGGACCGCTCATGGGAACGCCGATAACGACGTTGGGCGTTGGCAATACGACAGACGGCGGCTCATAAGTCTCATAGCCGTCTTCACTATTCAGAACCACAGACGGCAGCTCATAGGTCGTCAATTCCTGGTTAAACCCGTGGACAATCGCACCCGTTGCACTGTCTACAACAATAAATGTCATCGGCGGCAATGTACATATTGCGTCATTATCCCAATTTTGAGCGGGTATGCCCGCGCGCAAAGGATAGATCGGTAAAGAAAAATCCTCTGAAAACGTGTAAATGATATCCCTCAACGACTGTGAATTTCTGCTGAATCGAATAATATTCGCAAGCAAACGCGCCGTTGCATCGACACTCAAAACCGGCAAATCTGGATTTACTTCAATGTCGAAAATATCCAAAAGCGTTGCATCGACAAGCGATCCATGTTCATCGAATGCAAGATTGTCCAGGACATGGACGTTTAACGGCATATTGTCGAAAATATAGTTGCACAGCAACTCGATCGCATGTGGTGTGCCCAAATATCTGTATATTTTGCACATCTCGTACAACATCAAATCACGTGTCGATCGTGACAATTCCGGGTAATACTTTGCAACGCCGTATTGTTCATAGAGCGCTTCAAGTTCTTCATCAGTCAACGCGGCGATCGATTCAAGCGTCAATGGTGCATCGATACTTTTCACCCGCTCCGATATCGGTTTTATGATGCTGTCCAAAGCATCCATCAACCATGCGATTTTGCTTGCGAAGCGCGGTAATAGTTTTCGTGATTCGATGTTTGATAGTTTCATTACGCACCCGCCTTATCATCGAATTGAATGTTCCAGTTAAACGATGTGATTTGCAACACGTTTCCAGGTGGTGGGTAAATCGGCTGTGGCGCTGTGCTATAAATCAACCCCAACGGCTTCGCGTCTGTGCAATACACACCATCATCATCGACCGCACAGAGTTTCGCGCACAATTCCTCAAACACAAAAGGACGGTTGATCGTGCGTTTGATTTCATCTGCGTATTCATTGATGATTCTGGCATTCCTTGCGCTCGCAACCGCGCTGAACCGTGTTGGATAGGTTGTTTGTATAGTCTTTGTGAGTGATTCTGTGTAGGTTGGTGCATAAGACGTTACAACCAGATCGCCGATCGGTCTGAATGCGTCATCACTGCAAGCGTTTTGCACGATTTCCACACAATCATGATCGGGATCTGAATCCGCATCCGATAGAATGAAGATCTGAACCTTGCCTTTTTGATATCCTGTATCATCCTGGCGCAAAATATAAACGTCGGTAACACGTGCATCAGCGTTCTTTGCGCGGGCTTCGTATGCCTGATAGGTTCCAGCGCCGGCAAAAGATTGAATTTGAACCTTTAACCATTCCCTGAAAGCATCATCATCGCCTTCCATAGATGATGTGCCGCCCGCCGTCATGTTTGTGTTGTGTGCCGACGTGATATATGTTCCGCCTTGAACGATATTGTCGATCGCATTTGCCGGGATCCCGTTGTAAGCATCGCCAGGTTCAACAGCATATAAAACGTGTGATTGTCCGGTGTATCCATAGAATTTGTAACGGTTGGTGAATTGCCTCCCGCTGTCATCTTCAACGATGATCGCGCCCGCCGGAATATTTATATAATCATATTGGTAATCGAAACTAAATAGCGCTGTTGCGCTGTATCCCTGCGGGCGTGATTCGATGCCATAGTTTGATGCGATTGCATCCAGAAAAGCACCGTTTGCACTGTCAATGAAGCGGTTCAATGTTGCATCGTTGATCTTTCCGATAAGAACAGACCACACATAAGCAAATGCAGCCGCCGCTGCATACTCATCACTACCAATTTGCAGCGTTTCGCCGGTCTCGTTGTAATATGCGGTCTTGATCGCGTCTATAAGGCCTCGCGCGTCGATGCCGATCAAATCAATATCAGACATTGGATCCCCCTCGAATGTTTACAGTGTACGAAAAGACGCCATCTGAACCGGCTTCTTTGACGCCAACAGAATCAACAACAACAGATGGAAACCATCGATTCACTTCAACTTGTAAAGAATTGCGCGTGATTCTATTTGGCGAATCAACGACGCTGCCCATCCCGAACGATCGAAACAAACAATGCTCACCAGCAACACATTGGATCATGTTTGCCACGTTTTGACCGATATTTTGAGCCATGATCACCCCAATGTTGAAACGGCTGTGTAAAGCGTTTCGCGCCGCACAAAGCCTTCTGTGAATGCCAGTGAAACAGCCATCGCCGGAAAGATAGATTGACAATCCGTAACCGCCGAAAATTGAGCGGAAACAACAATAAATTGTGAGATTTTGCGCCAGTTCCACCATAGCTCGACCAGCTCACCCACAACCGATTGCAGTTTATCGATATAGTCGAATATATGCAAGAATCCATTGTCAATGCACATCTGATTTGTGAATGAAAGCTGCATTGAAGCTGTTAGAGCTGTATTGCGTTTGCGAAAAACAAGGCTTTGCGGCTTCTTGCTGTAATCGTATGCGAAGCGCTGTGACAAATCCATACCATCGCCAGTGCTGAACGATGAAGCGCCAACGACCGGTATCACCAAGCCGTTCTGAACGATGTAGTTTTCCATGATGAACCCCTATGGAATGGGTATGATCGGCATTGATGCCGAATCCGTATCTGTGCGTGAAAGCGTTGCTGGCGAAGAACCGCCGCTTTGACCGGAAATATAGATCGCTCGTGCATCTCCACCATCAACGACAGAAATCTTGTGAATGTGATCTTGCAACGATATGTCATCGGCAATCACATCTCCATCTATCGATGTAATGTCTTTTTGCACCGTCAACGATTTTTTGATCGTGACATTGGCGTCAACAAAGTATTGATAATCCGCGTTACCTTCGCCAAACACAGCAAAGCCGATCCCAGTGACATCATCGACAATGCCAAACACCACATCACCAATACCAATATTACATTGTGATCTTCGCAAATATGGCGGTAAATACAGATTCACATGAATATTCATGTCCATCTTGTTTGCGGCTTTGATTTGCGTCTTGTAACCGGCTGAATCGTTATCGCCAGCAAACGATTCAACTACGAAAAAACCGATCATAAGCCCTCCAAATAATGAAGCTCCAAACTCATCACGTTGTTAAGCCAATCGAATTCATACCATTCAACCATGCAAGGTATCAGCGAATCATTGGATCGGACAACAACGGCGCTATGCGTGTTTACGGATTGATTGATTTCGGATTGCACAACGATTGCATTTTTTTGATATCGCGCATAAGACAAGCATTTACCAGAATAATCGGTGCTGCTTCTAAACGGCGAGTGAATGCGGATCGCCGTCTTATCAAGCGTTCCGGTTGTGTGCTGATTGATTCCATCATACCAATAGCAACCGTTTATCGGCTCGCTGTCTGTGTCTGCCTGCATATCAACGAATTCGATTTCCGTTTGTGCATTGATCGTTCCAGGCACATCAACACATGTGAGCACACCATCTCGAACCGACATGATAAAACCAGCGCCGCGCTGCAATTCTCTGATTGCATCAAGCGGCGTCCCAAACGCTCTATAGTAATCAATTTGTCCTGTGGCGATACACTCGCATGTAATGCCAGCGGATTCCGCCAAATCATCGATAATGGCCTTTAATGACGTGTCCTGATAGGTGTGCGTGATTGCTCGCATGGATTGCGGTTTGTACACGCTGCCAACAATAGAGAGCTGTTCATCAGTGAGATCGGCTTGCACAATATAATATAGCGTCTTGCCCTGTGGCAATTCGGCTTCTACGGTTCCACCGCTCAATAAATCCCTCAAGAAGCCTTCGCGATTGACAAGATCCATGTCTGAACCAATCGACAAAACAACGGTGATCGAATCCGGTGTGGTTATCATTTGGTTGACGCCAGCGAAATCCTGAATCGTAAGACTGGATGCACCAACGCTCAACACAATGCCGGGTAATGCATCAAACGGTTGTGTTTCCAGTGCATTTTCGCGTGAAACATTTTTCACGGCTTTCACACCTGACCACACGCAATCGCATTCAATTACGCCAAATTCTGGCGAGTAGGTTTTGTTGATGTTTGTTAAAGCAAATTCCAATTCTGGATAAATCGCATATCTGCCAAGCCGAAATACGCCGCTTTGCGCCGTTCTGCTTGTGATTGTTGCGTCTATCAATGCAAATATAGTTTGTGGCTCAAAACCAAAAGTTTTGCATGATGCGAAATCGATGTGCAATTTGGCTGACACTTCGGCGGTTTCAAATCCACGCGAAGTCACATAGCCGCCGTAATGCTGAACCGTCCTTGCTCGCTTTTGCCAGGATATGCTTTGCACAAAACACATCGGCAGGTTGAATTCTGCGCATGATAAATACTGCATCTCATCTCCATGCCGGTTTGATGATTCTGATCACAGATCCATCACTCCACGGTGTGGCAATAACCGCATTTTCGACAACAACACGATCGGGTATTACAACGGATTCACCACCATCAAAAACCACAACATCGCTGTGATTGCGGTTAGATTCCATGATAAACGGAAACTGGAATTCATCACCATAAACTTTGTATGAAATCGAATCCCATGTATCGCCTTTTGCTGCTGTATATTTCATCGTCCAAGCCTCCCGTTTAACCATGCACTGTTCATCATTGCGCGCGTGAAATCACGTGATTTGACGGCTTGTGACAAGCTCAACGCTGTTGTTTCGTTGCCAGACATATTAAAGTTTTGAATAAGATTCTGCGTCAAATTTGCGCTTCTTGCTGCACGCGAATGATCCAATGGGATCACCATTTCGGCGCCGCGCTCGCCGCAAATAGAAGGCATTGATGCAATACCACCATTTGATTCGTATGCGCCGCTGACGCTTTGCGAATGCTCGCTGAACCAGTCTTTTTTACCAGACCAGCCACTACTACGAATCGGCCCAGATCCCCAATGCTGTGTTGTTGTTCCGTCTGCACTCACGGTTTCTACAACGCCGGATCCCTCTGTGATCTTGTTTTTGATCTCATCTGTATCAGACACAAGGCGATCAAGCCAATCCACGATTTTTGCAATTGTTTTTGTGAAAAAATCAGTGATTGAATTCACAAACTTTTCGCCCTTCGATGAACTCATAAACTCGCTCAATTTCTCCATTATCGGTCCAAGCACTTTCACAACGTTCTGCAATAACTTCATGCGTGCTTCTTCAAATTCGCGCATTGTTTTTGCCGTCTGTTCCGCCTCTGTCATCTGGATAGATGATGATTCAACGGTTGCCGCTTCTCTCAATCCGGCGAAGCTGATTTGCGAAAGCGCTTGCATCGCTTGCTGTTTATTGGTTGCGCCATACACGCCGCGCGTTTGGGTTGATTTTGTGGTGAAATACTTTTCAGCGAAATCAAAGATATTTTCATTCGCGCCGCGCTGCGCTCTCAGAAATGCATTAAACACGCGATCAAGTTCATCCTGCGTATCATACGCACCAGACCCTTGCAGCGCTGAATAGATAGATAACAAGTCTGTCATTGACGCGTTTGCAAAGTTACCCTGGCGGATGTTTGCAATTCTGTTCGTTGCTTCCTGAATTTGCTGAACTGTTGCGCCGGTTTGGCCTTGTATAGCTTTCATCCGGTTGGCAAAGACGCCAAAATCTGCGCCGGTTGCCGCACCTGTGTTTTGCTGCCGAAACATTGCAGCCGCTCCAGGAAATTTGATCTCAGCAATTGCAGCGCTTGCCACTTCATCACGGTTCTTCATGCCCAAAACACTCGTTACCCTGTTTATTGCATCGACTATGCTTGTATAATCTGCGCCGGTTTGCGTATATAACTGCCCCAATAATGCGTTTTTCTCATCGGGTGAAAGATTCATGCGAATTCGGTTTGCTTCGCGTTCCCTCTCAACCTGTGCACCAGCGCTCGAAATCGCCATACCGCCAACCGCCAGCGCGCCACCAACGATGCCAGCGCCAACAATACCAGCGCCCTTCGCAACAGTTCCGGCGGCTTTTTTTATCAGCTTGTAACGGCCTTCCGTAGTCTTTAACGCGTCGATAAACTTAAACTGTGCTTTTATCTTTTCTCGAATTGCTTTGATGTCATCTTTGACCAATCCTGACAGTTTTTTGGATTGTACTCTTTGCGCCTGAACAGCTTTGATCTCGCTCTGTGATAGTTTGAGCTTTGCGCGCATTTCTTTATTGAGTTTCAAAGCCGATTTAAGTTCATCATCGCTCGCAATCATCACATCTTTTTGAATGCGTTTGATTTCTGCGTCAATCTCTTTAATTCGCTGCTTGTCCGCCTTGCTCTTTCCAAGCGTTTTTCGCTCTTTTTCAAGATCCGAAAGCCTTTCACGCATCGCTTTACCCTGTGCGGACAACGCAAACGTGATATCAGTATATTGTTTTTCAAGATCCGAAACGGCCTTCTTTGACGCCTTGTTAAATGCTGCAATTTCCTTTGTTGAATCACCTTCGGCTTCAACGATATCTTTCATGCTTTCAAGCATGTTTTCAACGTGCTTGTTCGCTTCTTTCATGCCGGATGAAAGATCGCCCTTTATGGCTTCGCTCAAGTCCTTAAATTCGCGCTCGATGTTACTAACGTTCGATCGTGTTTCGTCGCTTTGGTTGATTTCAAGCTCGATTTCATATTTTGAAACGCGTTTTCCGGCCATGTCATTTTCCCTTTGTAACGATCTCGTTATAACTTGCCGCGATTGTTGGGAATGTATCCAAAATCATGTCAATCGGCGTGTTTAACATCTCAATGATTGATGTGTGAAACGAATTTGCGAACATTCCGCACCAACCAAACATATTATACCAGAATTTACGGCAATCACGGCGCGCTATTCCACGCCAGCGATAAAAAAAAGCCCTATCTTTTCAAGCTCCAAAAGATCCTGAAAAGACAAAGCGTCGATATCATCCAAACACACCTTGTTATCAGTATGATTTACAGCGGCGATCCATGCCGTCGCCATCCTAAATTCACTGCTTGCCGTCTTTGTCAACGATACATCTGATTCTATTGCAACACCTCGTAAACGTGATTCAAGCCTTGATATATTTCGATAATCGATTGCACGCAAATTTTCAAAATTGAAATGTAATTCACTCACCTTTTCACCGGAGAGCGTCGTTATTGGCTTTGATAAAATCAGTGTTTCCATATCATACCCCAAAAGAAAACGCCGCAAAAGCGCGGCGTTTGTCTTTATAACATCTTTTCAAGCTCCGATCTATAATCAACACCGTTTATCCGTAAAACGCTGTTTAGCTTGTCGATATATCTGATTTCCTGATTATCAGACATCAATTTATAGAACGTCAAGTTCACCGTGACTGTTCCGGTTGTATTATTGCCAGGATTAACGCTGTTGCCGCCATCCTCTGCAATAATGCCTTTGCATACCGCAACGAACGGAACCAGCCGAAACCCCGTTCCGTCCGCCTTTTTCTGCTCTTGTCCCCACTTGATCATATAATCACGCAAGCCGTATCCATGCAATTTTGACTGGATGATTGACGGTTCACAGGTGATCGTGAGCTGCATTGAATTCACACGCGTTTGATCAACGCATTCCATCGAACCCATAGATTGAGCTTCAACAGTTGGGTGTGAAATAGACGGCAAACCCACTTCCGCAGTATCAACAATAATCGGGTATTGCTCGAATTTCCCGTCTTTTCCGACGTAAACCGTGCAACCCTTAACGATTGTAAGCTGATCAACAGTTCTAAACATGATCTACCCCCTTATTCTTCCTCAGCAAGCACCGATAAACCGGCGGCTGTATAAGCGACTTCGGCTTTCAAATACTTTGCTGGCGGTGTCTCTGTGCACTCGAACGACCAAACAAACCTACCCTGTTGCAGCGCATCAGTTGAATTGTTTTCAGCTCTGAATTCAACAACAGGATTCCCAATAAGGACGTGCCTTGCTTTGAGCTTATACAGAAAATCTTGCTCATACGTGATGATATCATTACGCATCGCAAGATCCATTGGGTTGTCAATCTCGAATCTGTGCGAAAGCTGGAAACGGTTCAGAATCATCAGCTGAACGCGGATGTAATTATCAAATCTGTACAACTCATCCGATACAGATCCACCGGCAAACAAAGACGTGTGATCACCCCAGGTGTGATAAACGCCGTTCCCGTAATAGATGTAAGAACAGATGCCATCGGCGCTCAATTCGGTTGCTGTTGCTTCTGGCAAATCGACATCGTGAACAGCTCTATGCTTAACCGTTACAATAGCGGATGAAACGTTCGCCGCACCAGTTTTGAATTTGAGAGCCAAAACACCTTCGTGATTGACCAATGACGGATCAACGATTTCGCCGCTTGTGGTTGTAATGTCTGTTATATAATATTCTACATTGTCTTCAAACACGATATCACTTCCACTCACTTCAAGATCTTCGGTGATATAGTTTGTTTGTGAAGCCGTTGCGCTGATTCCATCACAAACGCGGCTTCCGTCTTCATAAATCACAATACCACGAATACCAGGGATCGGCAAATTACCGCCGCTTCGACCAGGTGCGTTGTAATCTGCATCACTTTTCGCCTGTAAACACGCACGAATTGCGGCGCCGGAAACGGTATAACCGCCGCTTGTTCGCACATGTCCCCAAACCGCCAAAGCATGACCATCGGCGAGCGTCTTGTCTTCGACAATTCCAGCCGTATTTGCAACGCCTGAATCTTCATCGGTTTGCGTTTCCGGAGTATTTGGCAAATCGTACATCAAGAACGACTGCCAATGACCGGCTGCCTTCTTTGCAATTGCATCAAGCGCTGCGATTACACCGTCATCATCAACGGACGGTGCACAAAGAATATTCACAGCTGTTGGATTATCCCTTAACAGCTTTTCGATCGCATAAATGCCGGTATATGTTTCAGCATCGCCAAGATAATCATCATCGTCGAAAATCATATCATGCGAAACTGGAATCATGTAAACCTTGCTGATTCCTGCGATCTGAAATGCGGCGATCGCTGCTTCGCTAAGGTTGTAACCGTCACCAGGCTCACCGCCAAGTTTTGTTTTATAGTCTCTCATTGATGTGATCAAAACCGGCTTGTTCAAATCACCGGATTTACTCGCACCAACAAAAATCACATTTGTTTCAGTTGATACAGGTGTTGCGCCGATACTCGCAACAAGCTGCGCATCAACCCCATATAATTCAGTTGCCATAAAATCGGCCCTCCCTGCATTTATAGCATGCTTTCAAGTTCAGTATTCGGTAAAGATTCAATGATCTTTTTAACGTCTGATTCAAAAGATACAGCGCATTCGGCGTATGGGAAAGAATCCAAATACGGCGAAGGTGTTTGAAGTTCAACGTTTGATATATCGTGATCGGTGTTTCCCATCCGCTTCAATGCAAGGTAAACTTGTTCAGCGAGTATCAAACAATATTTGTAGAGCTCAGACCGAACCCTCGCCGTATTTATGTCATCGCCAGTGTTGTATTCATAAACATCCGGTTCATTCTGCAAAGGCTTTGTAATTTCCTTGTCCTGCAATGCAGCATTGCAAACACAGACATGAACCAAATATTGCGCAATGCCTTGATCATCCACGCTCAAAAGCTGAACACAAATCGCTGGCGTGTGCAACGGCAATCCATCCGACAAATCATCGTAAGTGAATGCATAAACAACGGGCTTTGATTCGTTGTAAGTCTGTGTTGAATCGCTGCTTTTCCACCTGAACGTCAAAGCGTTCATGCGTTCTTGCAATGATTCCACGATCTGTTCTGTGCGAACTATTAACGACATTATCGAACCTTCCCGCGTTCAAGCGATAAAACGACCAATCCGCGAACGGTTGCCGCATCTATGATTTTGTATGCCACCGAATCGACATAAATGATTGCATTCTTTTTCAAGCAAGCCGAAAATGATGCATCTTTTGGATCGATGAAATAAAGCGTAAAACTGAAAGCGTTTAATGGCGATACGTCGCTTGTAAACTGTATGTCGGCGGCTTGCAAAGATGCATAGAGCGTCTTTTTTATGCTTCCGCATTGTATTACAGTTTGACGGGTAAAATCACGAAATTCATTCATAATGAACGATAGATCGCTTTCAACTATATCGCCTAAGCGCTGCATAATTCCCCCAATTAGGTTGCCGTTCCCAGCGAAACCCAACGCCAAATTGAACGCGGCGAGGGTAACGGATTGGATGCACAACGCACTTCCACTCGCTCTTTATCCTGATTGATAAAGACATAGACAAGGTATTTTCCAACGATCTGCTGAATTGCCTGTGCATTGCGATCAACGATGCGCATTGGATTTGGCAATGATGCCGCACAACAAAGCGTTCTGCCGCAATTAGGCGCAAGAACGCAACAGAAATTATCCGGCAGATACAGATGCCAGCCAGAACTATCTTTGTATCCGGCGTTGTATGTGATAAGATTCAAAACATGCCCATTAAACTGCGCCTGACCTACGCATTTTGCGCCTTCAAATTCTTCACTGAACAATCCGTTCACATTGCCGTTTGCAATGGCTGTGTAATGGAATTGATCAACAAAACCGCCATTCGGTCCAATCATAGCGGCTCGCAGATATCCCCACATCTTTTCAGACATAAGAAGATCCACCGCCTCGCCGCCGTGTGTGACAAGCGCCGTCACCATGTCGCAAACGTCTTTATACGGATCGGCTGAATTCGCACCGGTTCCGGTTCCATCCCAATTCTTTGTTGCCGTCCCGCTGCCGTCGAATCCCTTCCCAGGGATCACAACCTGCGGATTTGTGGCGCCGCCGGTTGAATCAAAGTATTCAACATCAATTGTTACCGGCGTAGAATCAGTTGGGCTTGTATCCATCGTAAATTGAATCGCGTTGTCCTGCAATGCATCCACACAAAGAAGCTCAATAGAACGGCTTGCACGGTTGATTACACGCGCCGCCTTGATTCTCAAAAGTGCATCCTGTGCATCAGCATGGGACGGCGAAAGATCGTTTCGGCAAAGTGATTCAAAAAGAATGCGGTCTTTATCAGCGGTATCAATTGTATCCATCACACCAACGCGAGGCGGGATCACGTTCTGTGCGAAATACGATGTAGTGTTACCGTCAACATATCCACGCGAAACAAAAGCGCCACGCTCAAAATCGCCATTGTCGAAATCGAATGTTACAGATTTCGCGTCGAAAAGATCTTCCGGTTCATTGGTTGGAAAGTATCTTTCCTGCAAAAGTTTTGGCCGCTTATCTTCGACCAAAAGCATACGCGGCTGTGCGGTCTGATCATAAACAGAAATAGTTGCACCCATGTTTTCACCCTCCAAAATTGTTGTTAGTCGTTACCCACAAACCGTTCAAGATTTGGGTATTTCTCATTCATACGTTCAAGTTCTGCTTTGGGATTCTCAACCGGCGATTTAATGACCGAATCGGTTGATACGCAAGGCTTTGAAACGTTTGCAACACGATCATAAATGGCTTTTAAGCGTGCGTTATCACGTCTATCACCGCCGCATTCTGCATTCATTTCTTCAATCTTGCGCAGGCGTTCGCCATATTCATCAAGACGTTCAACGATGCGTTCAAGTAATTCCTCAACCGAAGGCTGCCGGGTTTCCTCTTTTTTCACTTCCTCTTCTTCAATGATTTCCTCACCATTGGCGGGATCTAACTTTTTTTCCTCATCCATGCTTTTTTCTCCCTTTGCACAGGTTGACAAATATTTGGCGCATAAAAGCGCCTGTTCCCTATCGTTTTGAGCATTAAAGATACTATCAATAAGCCCAATTTCCAACGCTTCATCAGCGGTGAACCACCGATCTTTTTTTAAAGATTCTTCATCGTAATCCGGTAAACGCTTCTTTATAACGGCGAGCTGTGCAGCATTTGCAATCGCGATCCCTTCATCCTTCTTTCCTTCCGGATTCCATGCAGAATGAATCATTATCGCCGCTGTTGATGCCATCTCAATCACATCACATGCAAGAACGATATCTGCGGCGCTGGATGCCGCAAGACCATAGACACGCGCAATAAACCGCGTTCCCTGTGACTGTGCTTCCTGAATCTTCTGGAATACTGCATTACCATAGAATACAAGCCCGCCATGTGATGTAATTTCAATGATGATTTCTGATTCTTTTGGCGTTCTATCGATGAATGATGAAAAATCATACATCGTGCGTTCATCGATATCGCTGAATATTTGATACTTGTAAGTCTCCATTTCTAAACCTCTGTAACTTCAACGTCTTTCGTCGGCTGTTCAACGGTTCCAGTTGCTTTGTGTCCATAAAGCGCCATCGCTGCTTCATCACGTGTTACAAGCCCCAATTGAATTGCTTTTGTCCATGCGTCCAGCTCTTTTGTTGGATCCAAGCACAAAGCGGTTGGGGCTTGCCATTGAGAAGTTAAACCAGCAATTTTTGATAGTTCAAAATCGCCGGTTTCATCATAGCAAAATTGTTCAAACACTGGACGCACAAAGTTATCAATGAAGAATCCGCGATATCGTTTAAATACCCTGTTCGCTTCAAGCACTGAACCACGTGCGCTCGAATACGTGCCATCATAATTGCACGCCAACACCTGCAACGGAATTCCAATTGCACTCGCAAGCATTCCGGTTTGCGAACGGATGTAATCCCCAAACATTGCATTGGGGTTTGTTGGCTGCAAGAATTTCACGTCTTCACCAGGCTTTAAACTCCAAAGTTCACCCGCCGAAACGGTCTTCGGTCTCGGATAAAATTTGTTGAACATCGCACGCGCATCAAATTCTTCTGGCGAATCTACAGACAAACACATTGTTGGTGCGCCATCGTTGCTGTTTTCCTGCGTTTCGTCTGGTTTGACGCCGACTGGTATGGGTGCATCAAGATCACGCGATAAAAGCGGTTCTGTCTCATCTATTGTTGGGTTTTCAGACGTAATAAACCCCCAAACGGATGATTGAAACTGCGCCGCCTGCTCAACAGATCTGATATATCCGGTTGTTGCATGGAGTGATTCGATCGTTTCTGACAACATCGGGATTCCGCGATATTGATCCGGTCTGCTCTGTGCGAACAGATGAAGAACGATTGGCATACCGTCATCATCAATGGCTGGTATGCGCTCAATCTTTTCCGGCGTTATCAGATAAGGCGAATTGATATAGTCCCGCAAGATCCAGTATGCAACCGGCATTGAATCATCATCCAGTTCCACGCCATCAATGATCCGGTTTCCGTTGTCTGGATTGATTCTCACCAGCGATAATGCATCGCCATCTTCTGTGCCATTCTGCAAGTAGTACGGTGTTTGCACTCTATCTGATTCGATTGCACGCCAACATGATTTGTTGTTTTTACGGCGCCGCAAATAGAACACATCTCCGGACAATAACCAATTTCTGCACGCCAATTCCTGCATTTGCAAAAAGTTCTGTTTGCGCTGTGCGTCAAGCAAACGCATGTGAGAAGCAAGGTTAAAGCGCTTTTTGAGATCATCGGCAAAAGTCTTGTCGATCGACATTTCAGATTCATCCGGCGAAACATACGTTAACCCTTCGCCGACAATGCCGCCAGTCATTCTATCGATCGCCGCTGCCGCCATCGGATTTGAGATCGCCAATTGTCGCGAACGCGATACAAGTAACCATCGAACAGGTATAGTATCAGCTGTTGCGCTTCCAGAATAGCTGTTAAATCCGGCGAGCGTCTGCGACATGAACGATCCACCAGCACCGCCATATCCAATGTTAAATGGGTTAAATGGTATCATCACCACCCCCAATATCTAACGCATTGCGGATTGGTGTAAACGCATGTGGAAACACGCCGCACGCTTCGACCTGTCAAGATGCAGTCGATTTCATCAATGCGAATTCGCGTTGCATCTATCCATTTCTGCAATTTATCAAGATCAAGTTTTGTGCGTGAAATGCTGTAATGACCAAGATTATATGATGTAATTTCGCCGCTTATAAGTCCATGAAGCGCCTTGATCGCATCGGCCAAAGCCGCACCAAGTGAAGCACGTTCTTCAATAAGCATTTGGCGTTTTGTGGTGTAGATATATTCTGGCATTGCTTCACCTATAAATGCTTAAATTTCTTTACAGGTTGTGACTGTTGCTGCGGCTGTGAACCGGCGATCTGTGGTGATTCCTGTGGCTGTGCTTCAATAACCGGATCGGCTTTGGCAGATTCGGTTGTTGGCTGATTCTGGTTTTGCTTTTTCTTTTTTGCCATTTCGTCTTCTCGATCCAATCCGGTTAAATAATATCGGTTCATGTAATAGTTTGCGGCGGCCATTGCATAAACCCTGCAATCAAGCGGTTCATTGTGTGTATCGCCTTTTTGCGGTGCGATCCACTTTCCATTGATCCGCTTTTCGCTCAGTAAGCCCTTGAAATATTCTAGATCATACCCACAACCGCGAATATAGCTCATTCTTTTTTCGCCCGCAATAGTCAATAATTCACAATTCGCCAGCTCATCCTTCCCCGCATTCACGCCGATAAACTGAACTGTGCACTTCCCTTTGATCCCAGCATTCAGTTTAAGTTTTTGCTGTTTACCAATAAGCGGATCAACGGCGTTCTTTTGGTGCGAAACAAAGCCCTTGATCGGCATGAAACGCCGATTGCGAAATGAATGAATATACACTGCATTCGTTCTATGGCCGCCAGAATCGCAGAATGCAAAACGCGGTTTCATATCCACGCCATCGCACCTTGTGTATGTTTTACAAAATAACGCTTCAAATTGCTTCCACACGTCTGATTCATTTGGATCACCCACAAGAATATTGTATTCCAAGCCATACATGTATTTACAATCATCGCTGAACCCACACGTTTCAACGTATAAGCACGAATCATGCGTATCGATGCCACACACGATGAATGCAACGTTTGACGGTAAACAATCATGTGAATAATCGCTTGCTGACAATCGCATCAAATCCGGAACTTCTATCGTCATTTCGTCTTTTGGTTTATACACTTCCGCAAGTCTTGTGTTTACAAAACTTTGATAACTCGCCTCACCCAGTGACATTGCAGCCAATTCAAGCCGTTTCAAGTATTCCCATGTGTAGAAATGGTGACAAAGTGTTCCAAAAATTTCAAAAGACCGCAGCCGGCGCCCATACTGATCCATTAAAGGCTTGCTGTTTTTTGGCTCTGAATAGCCATGTTTGAGCAATTTTATCTGCGTTTCGTTGTAGACACACCCACATGATTTGCACGCGTAAACCGGCTCTAACGCCGTGAAATCGATATCTTCATATCTAACCGGCATAAACGCACCGCACTCACAAAAACACCCCCAAGATTCTTGTGTGCCAATCAAAAAATTTTGATTCACCCGCCCTTCGTAGCTCGTTGGTGTGGATGTGATCAAATACATTCCGCGAAATCTCATCATGCGCTGAATTGCGTTTTGAAGCGGATCACCCTCGCCAGGCAATTCAATTGGCCATGCATCCACTTCATCGAATGCGCAATATTTGGACGGTGTAGAACGCAAATCAGACGGGCTTTTTGCGCTGCAAAGGAATAGGTTTGCACCGTTGCCCAATCCGATATTAACAACACTGTTTGATTTGTCTGGATCCTTTGCTTTCACGCTGTTCGGATTATTGATTCCCCTGGTGCGAAGGAAAGGTCTGATCCTTCCCCTGCTCATCTTTTCTGCGCTTTTCTGTGTATCCAGAATCACCATTGTATTCGCTCGATCATACTCCACGATCCATGCAAGGAAATTTTCGATCATTGTGGATTTCCCGATTTGAGCGGGTGACTTGACAACAACACCACAAACGCCAGCAATATCGGACAAAGCCGCTGTTGGTGTCTCTAAATAGGGTGTCTGATCATAGCTGAACATTGCAGATGTGGATGGCATGAAGCGAGTTTGCACAGCGAGTTTTGCAGCATCCATCAAAGGCCGTGTTTGAAATATCCGCAACGGAAATAACCGATCGCCATCGTCAAACATCAATCCCCCTTTTTCAGCTTTGCGCTTTTTTTGTTGGATTCATCTTTCGCTTGTGTAGCAAGCGCTTTTTCTGTTTTTGTTGATTCGATTGTAAGATGCAATCGTGCTTCGCTGAATCGCTGTAACGTTTCATCGATGAATTGCCGCAGCTCGCCATATTGATCCGGCGTCATTTCCGGAACTATACTTTGCACCTTGTCCGGAAACTGACGCATCATGCGAACAAAATCTATAAGGAAACTGTTGAACGCATCAAGCGCAACATCTATGCGGCAAAGCTCACCAGCTTTATCAGCGAGCGAAAGTTCATCCTTTAACACAGACAGTTCAAGCGCTCGCATCTTTGCAAATTGCGTTCGTCGTTCCACTTCATCCGGTGAAATATCTGCATATCCATCAAGCGTGAAGCGCTCGCACTTGTCTTTACTTTTTGCCATTTCAAAAAAGTATGCAAATTTTTGATCGCGGGTGCTCGCGTGACCCAG
>Ga0326513_10001634_pt1 | contig 17160 bp, 19 predicted proteins | sample 2_2465_0518_D_FD_203654 | JGI IMG/M metagenome (GOLD analysis project Ga0326513, IMG submission 203654) | Bovine rumen microbial communities from UC Davis, California, United States - 2_2465_0518 | ecosystem: Host-associated > Mammals > Digestive system > Stomach > Rumen | place: USA... | reverse complement strand
GCGACGGTGGCGCCCTCCAGGGCGTCGCGGAGGATCGCGACGCGGAAGCTCTGCGTCGAGGCGATGACCGTCGTGCCGCGCGTCAGCTCGAAGTAGGCGTTCTCGACCGTGCCCACGACCGAGGCGGCCTGCGCCTCGTCGATGGTGACCGTCACGGTGCCGTCGGCGTAGGTCGCCTGCTTGCGGTAGTAGTGCTCGCGGTCGGGCAGGGGCATCACGAAGTACGCCCCGAGCCCCGTCTCCGAGAGGCGGACCCCGTGGTCGTAGAGATCCGCCGCGATGATGGTGCCGTTGTGGTCGCCCTGGCGGATGGTGACCCCGCCGAAGGTGCCGCCCGTCGCCACCGACTGCAGCGGCCCCTTGTTGAGGTCGAGCCTGAGCTGGTAGGTGTTCATGCGTGCGCCCCCTTACTCCGCCAGCTTGTGCTCGCGGATGTAGTCGCGGATGGCCTCGACGTGGCCGCGGAGGCCCGCGTCCACGGCGTAGAAGCTGGCCTTGTTGTTGGTGCTCACCTGCTCGCCCGTCTCCTCGTCGACGACGTCGTAGGTGTAGCTGATGCGGTCCCCGCCGTTGACGTTCAGGGCGAGGAAGCTGGACAGCTGCTTCATGATGTGTGGTTCCTCCTTCTATGCCGCGGCGCCCGCGAGCGCCTCCAACGTCTCCACGAACCTGTACTCCTCCCAGTAGGCGTCCTCGGGGGACTCCTCCTCGGAGCCTGCCGTCTGCGCCTCGGGGTCCTCGAGGCGCTCGTACTCGAAGCCCGCCTGATGGGCCTTCAGCTCCCAGTCGAACGCCAGCCCTGGCGTGCCCTGCACCACGAAGTGCGTGGGATGCTTCTCGGCGACCCACAGCTCGCCCCTCCCGCACGCCTGCAGGAAGACCTGGTAGCCCATGTCGGTGCGGACCGCCTCCGCGAGGATCGCGTCGACCTCGACGTAGCACAGCCCGTCCTCGCCGACGGTCCCGCTGCCCACGTCGCCGAACATCGGGGCGGGCGTCTCGTAGGAGTAGAGCAGGCGGTCGCCGAAGTCGTCGGTCGTCGCCCTGCGGGACTTCGTGCCGCTCACGGAGAGGCCGCCCGAGATGGTCACGGACAGGTTCGTGAACGCTGCGGTCCCCGACCCGACCTCGAACTGCCTCACGGCGTTCTGGCCGCTCGCCTTGAAGCTGATGGAGACGCCGCCCGAGTCCGCCCTCACCTCGGATGCGACGTATGCGTTCGCGGGGTCGTCGCCGTCCATGTTGGTGTAGGCGAGCGCCGCGTGGTCGTCGTGGAGCTTCAGCTGGCCCGTCAGCACGTAGTCGCTCGTGGCGGCCACCAGGTCCTCGTAATGGCTTATGAGGTGCAGGTTGTCGGTCGCCGCGATGGAGCTGTGCCACTGCGAGCCCGTCTGGTTGGACGGCACGACGATGATGTCGTTCATCTGCTCGATGCCGCCGCTCGTGGTCTGCTTTCCCCAGCGCTCGAACTTGGTGCCGAATATGTTGTACTGGATGGACGAGACGTATCCCGTCAGGACCGCGTAGTAGGCGCCGCCCTGCGCGAGGATGGTGTGGCGCAGGTAGATGCGCTGCTCCCAGTCGCTGCCAGGCACCCGCCCGCCCGACTTCAGCAGCGTTATGTCGCCCGTGAGGGTCGCTCCCGTGCTGTCGAGCTGGCCTATGACGTTGCCGTCGCCGTCGCGCACCTGGATGACGCCGTCCTCGTCGTCGGTGCCGCCCGCCATGATCACGCCGCCGCGCACGAGGTCGCCGCTCAGGGTGCCGCTCTGGATGTAGCTGGCGTTGACGTAGAGCTGCGCCCCGTCCATGTAGATGCCCTGGACGGCGCCGTCGTTGGTGAGGCGGTCGAATATCTCCTCTTGTGTCAGCGAGTTGTCGAGGGCCACGACCGCCCGCTGCGCGGCGTCGGCGCCCTCGTTGGCCCCGTTGAGGGCCTGCGCGAGGACGGGCGTCGTGATGGTGACGGTCCCGTCGTCCCACGTTATGAGCGAGCGCGTCCAGATGTAGCGGCCCCGCTGCCATGCGGGCTGCGAGGTCCCCCAGCTGCCGCCCGTGGTGGTGGTGTTGGAGGTCGAGAGGTAGTACTGCTCCACGATGGACGTGATCCCGACGCCCTGCTCCCCCTGCTCGCCCTGCGGCCCCTGGGGTCCCGTCGCGCCCGTCGGCCCCTGCGGGCCTGCGCTGCCCTGCGGCCCCTGCGGACCCATGGCGCCCGTCGCGCCCGTGGCCCCCGTCGGCCCCTGGACGCCCTGCTGGCCCTGCGGCCCCTGCGGCCCCGCGGGTCCCTGCGGCCCCTGGATGGTGCCCACGTCCTCCCATTGGGTCCCGTTCCAGATGTACAGGTCGCCGCCCACCATGTAGCCGTCCCCCACGTTGCCCGTGGGGTGCGCCGCTATGAGCTGGGCGTAGGTGTCGTAGCTGCCGAGGATGGTGACGCTCGTGCCGTCCACGCCGTCCTTGCCCGAGATCATGACGGGCTCGCTGTAGTCGGTGCCCGCAGCCGTCGTGGTCGCGGTCCTCTGCCAGATGTACTTGCCCGCCTCCCATGCGGGGGCCGTCGTGGACCATCCCGTCGTGGGCGCCACGGTGGGGCTCGTGTTCTGCGCGAACTCCACGTCCACGGCGGTCACGGTGTCGTCCACGTCGGCGAGGAGCTGCGCCACGGTGCGGTCGCCGATGGTGGCGGTCGGGACCATGCGCAGCTCGCCCGTGTCCAAATTCCAGTAGTTGCCGCCGCTGGCGCTGCCGATGTGGCCCGCCACCAGCTCCGCCGCCGTCACCAGCTCCGAGAGGATGTGCCCCGACTGGAGGACCGTTTTCCAGTCCCAGTCGCCCGCCTGGGTGCGCGAGTTGGCGATGCGGAGGTTGCCGCCCTTTATCTCCACGACCTGCGTCGCCTCGGACCCCACCAGCGGGTCGGTGACGGGGCGGTCGTAGGTGCGGATGCCCTCGCCCTCGGTGATGTAGGTGTAGCCGCCCGTCGCGTTGACCTCCTGGTTGATGCGCCCGAGGAGGTTCGACAGGTAGGATGCCGTCGCCGTGTAGGCCTGCGAGTTGCTCACCACGTCGGAGAGTTGCCCGAGCTGGCCCGCTATCGCCGAGAGCTGGTCGGCGAGGGTCTGGCGCGGGTTGCCGATGGTGAGCTTCACGTCGGCGGGGTCGAGCAGGCTCTGGACGATCTTCACGACGCGCGCCGTTATCCGCAGGCCCCCCTCGATGAAGGTGCGGTCGACCACGACCACCTCGTCGCCGAGGGCCACGCCGTGGGGGCTGAGGCCCGCCTGCACGAACTGCGCGACCTCGGCCTCGTAGGAGACGACGGGGCGCGTGTACTCGCCGATGTGCTCGACCGCCCACGCCTTGAGGTCGGAGGGCTGTTCGTAGGTGTCGTTCTTGATGATGGCGGTCGGGTACTCCCAGCCTCCTGCGCCGTCGGGGACCCTCACGAGCGGGGCCACGTCGTCGTCCTGCAGCCAGGGCACGCCGCCGTTGACGCTCTCGATGGAGGGCCGCCTCGTGTAGCCGCCCGCCTCCGTCTCCATGGACTTCCCGAGCGGCACGATGCGGCAGGGCCAGATCTCGTCGGAGACGGTGCGCTTTATCTTCGTCACGTCCGCGCCGTAGTCGAAGCGGCGCGTCGGGGACTCGGCGCCCTCGTGGGCGAGCAGGTCGACGGAGCGCCGCGTGACTCCCCCCTGCCCGACCTCTATCGTGGCCGCGAGGCTGCCGCCCCACTTCTCCACGACCGTCTGCAGGCCCTCCCAGCCGCTCCTGCGGTAGAAGCTGGCCGCCGCCTGGGTCGTGACGGTGACGGTGCCTATCCCCCAGCGGGTGGTCCCCTCGAGCGCGCACTCGAGGCCGCGCCGCGCGGGGTGCGGGACCGACGCGTGGCCCGGCACGACGCCGCAGCCGTACATGTCATTGACGAAGGTTGCGCTCAGGTCGTACTGCAGCGACCAGATACAGTAGTAGGTGTGGGCGACGGCGCCGCCCTCGGCGTGCTCCGCCTCGAGCCCGAGCACGACCCACTCGTGCCACAGGCCCATGCCGTCGCGCGCCACGACGCGGTCCGTCTTTTCCAGCTCCTGCAGCGTCGTGATGGTCAGGCTGTGCTCGCCGTTGACCTCCTCGGTGGAGGTCGCCCCGATGATGCGGGTCGGGTCGAGGTCGAACCGATGGCGGTCCAGCCTGTCGAAGACCATGATTCTCTGCATTTCAGAGCCACCTCTCGTGGAAGGTCACCGTCGCGGCGCCCGTGCCCGTCATGGTCAGGGTGTGGTCGCCTGGCTCCAGCACGAGCCAGTCGGCGGCGGGCACCAGCAGGGCCGCCGTGTCGTTGACGTAGAGCGTGCGGTGCAGGCAGTCGGCCCTCAGCGGCGCCGTGCCCGCCTGCTCTGGGATGATCGCCATGAGGTCGGTGCCGTCCTCCTTGCGCAGGCGCCAGAACCCGCCCGACCCGTTGGCCGCCGCGGGGGCCTCCACGACGGGCGCCGTCGGGGCGGTGCCGCCCACGTGGAACCCGACGGATCCGCCCGACGGCACGGTGACCGTCCGCTCCTCGCCCCAGAAGACGGGGTCGAACGCGCGGAAGGTGACCTCGAAGCTGTTGGCCGTGGTGTAGCGCCGCGAGTCCCCGCCGGACTCGGCCAGGGCCATGAGCCACAGGCCGCCGTCGATGCTTATCTGCAGCGGCCTCGGGGAGTCGGCGTCGAGCGCCGCCGCGAGCGCGCGGCCCGCGGCCTCGCGCTCCTGCGCGTCCTTGGAGCGCGCGGTCATGGTGAGGGCGACCTCTCGGACGCCCATCCTGGCGCCCGTGAACAGCGCGCCGTCCATGCCGGGCACGTCCACGCTCGAGGCGACCCTGGGGAGCAGCGACCTCCTCAGGTCGCTCACGACGTAGCCAGCGGTGAGGTCTACGCCGTCATATAGGACTGTTGTGCGGCCCATCCCCTCGCCTTCCTCTCGCGGTCGGTCCTGCGGGCCAGGGCGTCGGCGATGCGGTCGATGTCGCCCTCCTCGCGGACGTAGAAGTTGTTCCCCGTCACGAGGACGGACGGGCCGCCCCCGCGCTCGGCCTCGATGCCCTGCGCGATCTCGCGGTATGTCTGCCTGTTGAGCGGCAGCGCGGCCTCGCGGCCCTTCTCGCCGATGCCGATGACGCTCGCGGTGTCGAAGACGCCGCCCTTCGCGTACCAGTCCACGGAGAAGCTGGGGATGCTCACGATGCCCGCCACGTCGGTCCAGCTCCACGAGATGTGCGGCAGCTTCGGCGCGGGCAGCGACCAGCTGAAGTTGAACAGGCCCTTTATGCGGTCCACGACCTCGGAGACCTTCTTGCGGGCCGCCTCTATCTTGTCGGAGACGCCCTTCTTGAGGCTGTCGAACACCTCAAGCGCCTTGTCCTTCGCCCTCGTGAAGGCGTTGGTCACGGCGTCCCTGATGCGGCCCGTCGTCTCGCTGACGTTGGTCTTGAGGTTCTCTATGGTGTTGGAGACGCGGGTCCTGATTCCGTCGGCGATGATGCCGACGGCGCCGCTGATGGCCTCCCACTCGTGCTTCGCCACGGCGACGATCTCGCCCCAGATGTTGGCCAGCGTGTTCCTGAGGCTCTCGATGGCCTTCGAGACGTTCTCCTTGAACTGCCGCCACTGGACCGCGTTGTCCTCGAGGTTCTGCCTGATGCGGGCCGCCATGTCCTCGAAGTCGCCCCACAGGTCGGAGAAGAAGCCCGTCACGGCGTCTATTACGCCCTTGACGTTGCCCTTGAACACCTCCCATTGGACGGCGTTCTCCTCGAGGCGCTGGCGGACCGTCTCCACGAGGTTGTTGAAGTCGCGCTGCAGGCCCTCCCACAGGTCGGAGAGCACCTGGCAGAACCCCTGCCATATGGCCTGCCCCGTCTCGGTCTGGGTGAAGAAGTACACGAGCGCGCCGACCGCCGCGGCCACGACGCCCGCGAGCGCCACGAAGGGGTTGGCCGATATGGCCGCCCACACCGCCTGAATGACGCCTGGCGTGCCCTGCAGCAGCCCGAGCCACGTGGCGAGGTGCAGCGTCTCCATGAAGCCGCCCACGAGCAGGATGCCCGTGCCGATGCCCGCCAGCAGCGAGCTGACGAGGTCGCCGTGGTCGACTATCCACTGGAGCGCGCCGTCCACGAACCCGATTACCGCGTCGGCCACGGCCTTTATCTCGTTGGGGTCAATCCTCCCGAGGGCGTCGCCGATGGCGGAGAAGATCCTCCCGAGGTTCTCCCCTATCTTCGTCTTGCCTATCTGCTCCTTGAGGTACTTGAAGCCCTCGCCGACCCTCGTCATCCTGTCGGAGATGAAGTCGGAGATGCGGTTGATGGGGCCGCTGATGTTCTCTACGCCGATGGCGTTGATGATGTTCGCCCAGCCCGTGCCGATGCGCCACGACAGGTTCTGGATGGCCGTGCCGATGCCGTCCGAGTTGGCCTTCGCCTGCTCGTAGAAGCTGGCCATCTTGCCGCTGCCCTCGTTGTCGAGGCGGACCATGGCCTCAAGCCAGTCGTTCCAGCTGATGGTGCCGTCGTTGAGCTTGTCGCGCAGCTCCTCGACCGAGCCGCTCTCCCCGAGCAGCTCCTTGGCCACGGCGGCCATCTGCGGCGTCATGACCGACTGCAGGCTCTGCCACTGGGCGACGGTCGCGTTGCCCTTGCCGAGGATGCGGTTCAGGACGCCCTGCGCCTGCGTGACCTCGCCCGCGCTGGCGCCCTGCGCGATCATGGCGTCAGTGAAGGCGAGCGCGCCCTCGGCTGCGAGGTCGAGGTCGCCCGTCGAGTCGGCGATGGCCTGCGTGAGGCGCACCACGTCCTGGGTGGACGCGGGCAGGCCCCTCAGGCGCTCCATGATGTAGTTGATCTTGATGCCCGCCTCGTCGGCGTTGTAGCCCATGGCCTCCATGACGCGGGGGAAGTTGCGCAGCGTGTCGGCGCGGTCGATGCCCGTCTGCAGGCCGCCCACGATGCGGTTTCCCGCCGCCGTGGCGAGGTTGCCGAGGGCCACGCCTATCGCGGAGCCGCGCACGACGTCGAGGAAGCCGCGGTTGTAGCTGTTGCCGCTTTTCGTGCCCGCGCCGCTCAGGGCGCTCGTGATGCTGCCCGTGAACTGGCTCATGTCGGGCATGATGGTGACGTAGTAGGTTCCGACCTCGGCCATCTCACCCTCCCATCTTCAATCCGAACGCGGCGGCCACGTCGGCAGCCGTCCGCCTCTGCTCCTCGACCGCCGCGTCGTGCAGCTCCTGCTCCCCCTCGAGCAGGATGGGCTCGGGCTCCGCCTCGCCGCGCTCCGCCGCCTTCGTGTGCGACCAGTGCCAGAGCCGCTGGTTGTGCTCTATGCGCCGCAGCATCAGCAGCTCGGGGCCGTGGGAGTCCGCGGGCGCGAGCGCGCGCCACACCCGCCCCCCGTGCGGGAGCTGGCGGGCCAGCGCCGCCGCGCGCGCCACGCCGACGGTCGTCTCGTCGCCGCCGAGCCCGAGGCGGGCGTCCCACAGGTCGAGGCGGTAGTACTGCTGGAAGTCGGCCAGCAGCTCGTCGGGGCACCTGCGCGTCGCGGCGGCGAGGAACGCTAGTTTTTTGCCGCGCCGCCCATGTCCTCCATGACGGCGGTCAGCAGCCCGAGCATGGCGTCGCCGTCGTCCCCGAGGGCCTCCGCGTACTCCTCGTCACGCCCCGCGAGGAGCTGCTCGATGGCCCTGATGCTGCGGGCGGGGTCGCCCGACGCGACCGCCTTCTGCCACTTCCAGCTCTTGGTGCAGCGCTCGTCGTAGGTGACCTCGACGCCCTTGTACTCGATGGTGCGCATGGCGCCCCCTCCCTATGGAATGGCGGCCCAAGCGAGCTAGTCGCCTGGGCCGCCGTCCGTCTCTGACTTCGGCGAGGCGCCCTCTAGGCGGACGTCTCGTTGGACTCGATCCAGTCGAAGCAGCCGTTGCCGTCCTCGTCGGTGAGGTAGGTGATGGTCGCCTGGCGCTGCGCCACGGTGGTGGCGTTGAGCGTCAGGTCGGCCAGCTCCGTGACCTTGCCTGCGGGGATGAACTTGACCCACTTGCGACCGTTCTTGAGCAGCAGCAGGAACGCGTACATGCGCTCCTCGCTGGCCTTGCCCCAGTTGTGCTTGACCTCGATGGTGCCGCCCGCGTCGCTGACGTTCTCGTGGCCGTACTGGGTGGCGAGGGCGTTCTTCGCCATCTCCATGAAGCCGACCTGAATCGTCTCGGTGTGGGTGCCGTCCACGGAGTCCACGGTGTCGAGGTTGATGTCGCGCAGCTCGTCGGCGCCGTCGGTGGAGACGGACTCGGTGAGGCCGTCCTCGACCACGTAGCCCTGGTTCTCCCACGCGTCGGTGGGGCTCCAGGTCTTGAAGGTCGCCTTCGTCGGGACGTCGGTGGTGCCGATGGGGGCGGAGAGGAAGTAACCGCCCTTCACGCCCCTCGTCGTCGAGACGTTGGCCTTGTTGTTAGCAGCCATGCTGCCTCCTTATTCGTCTGTGTTGATGTGCAGGGTCATGGCCGCGAAGTAACGGGCCTGGCCCGTCGCGGTCCACTCGTCGCGCGCGAGGGAGTCGAGCCCCGCGGAGCTGAGGAACGGGTGGTCGAGGGCCGCGTCGCGCAGGGCGTCGGCGGCGAGCGTGGCCATGCCGAAGGCGTCGCGGTCGCTCCGCCCCCAGCAGATCACGTCGACGCGCGCCCTGGCCAGCAGCCCGTCCGACTCCATGCCCTCGAGGGTGACCGCCACGAGCCTGTCGGGGCGCTCCCGCCCCATGGGCACCTCGGTCGTGACCCTCACGTCGGGGAAGGCCTCGCGCAGCACCTCGAGCGCGATGGTTATGGGGTCCATCCGTCACCCTCCTTACCACCTGGGCCTGTTGCTGGGCTTCCAGCCGCGCCACTTCTTGGTGTGGAAGCTGTCGAGCCTCCGCCTGGTCCTGCCGCGGATGGCCGTGCCGCCCTCCGCCTCGCAGGCGATGGCGAGCGCGTGGTAGTGCTGCTCCCGCATGTAGTCCTTGATGCCCTGCGTCGAGACGCGGGTGTGGATGCGGTTCAGGCCGACCTGGGAGTCGATGTAGTAGTCGGTGCCGCTCTGCGAGGAAGCGCTGGCGGCGACGTGCCCCGCCGCCGTCTCGCAGGCCTCCAGCGCTGGCGGGCCGTTCATGATGGCGCGGTAGCCCATGGCGTTCGGCTTGAAGTAGTTTTTCCTAGCCAAGCCGCGCCACCCCCTCCACGGACCAGCTGTAGTCCCCTGGGGTGCTGGCCCTCGGGTAGCTGGTGGGGACGCCCTCGACGGCGAACTGCCGCCCGTCGAGCCATGGGTCGTCGGTCGGGTGGCACGCTATGAGCGCGCCGCGGAGGTCCGCCGAGAGCGCCTTCGGGAGGAAGAACGTCAGGCGGACCTCGTCGCCGTTGGGGCGGTCCTCCTCGATGTCGTCGGAGGTGTCGGGCCTGCGGTCGCCTGGGGCGTAGCAGCAGGTCGTGGCTATGTCGGCGCGCTCGCCGTAGGAGAGCACGTCGTTCCCCCACTCGTCCTGCGTGACCGTCGGGAGCCAGATGGAGCAAGGCACGGCGGCGAAGGGCATGCGCATGCTAAACAACGCCCGCACCCCCCACCTGCGCCCGCATGGAGCGGATGTACCCCCGCCCGGCCCCGAGCAGCCCCTTCTCCCGCGCCGTGAAGTACAGGTCCCCCGAGGGGTTGGCGAAGTGCGCCGTCTGGGAGAAGGGGCCCATGGCGTAGCTGGCCTCGCTGAGGCCGTATGCGTCGGAGCCCGCGGCTGCGAGGGCGCGGTTGACCATGGCGCACGACACCATGCGGGCGCGCGAGAGCATCTGCTCGTCGGTCGGGTCGACCTCGCCACCGATGAGGGCGTCGATCATGGTCGAGGCGTCCTCGAGGAGGGTCTGCGCCTGCTCCGCCAGGTTGTCGGGGACGGGGTCGTCCTCGGGCCGCCTGGCGTCGAGGTCGCTCAGTGTCGCGTAGGCCATGGTGCCGCCTCCACTATTCGGTTGTCCTTGGCTTCTTGGGCGCGGGCTTCCTGGCGGGCGCCTTGCGGGGCTTCGCCTCGGGGACGTAGCCGTGATCCTTCAGGCGCTCGGCCAGCTCGCCCTCCGCCTCGACTGGGAGCCCCGTCACGGGGTTAGTGAGCCTCATGGGTCTAGCTCGTCGCGTCGGTGAGCTTCACGAAGGCGCTGGCGTCCTTGACGATGAAGCCGACCTCCGCCTCGGCGCGGATGGCGAACATGTTGCGCTGCCAGAGGTTGACCAGCTCGGTGCCCGTGTTGATGGTGGCCTCGTCGGAGATGGCCACGTTGATGCCGTCCACGACGCCGTAGCGGGCCTGGGTCCAGTCGCCCGCGAAGCCGACCACGTTCGGGGTGCCGGCCTTGTAGACGCGGTCCGTCTCGACGACGCGGGCGCCGAGGAGGCGACCGATGGAGCTGTCGTTGTTGATGCTGTTCATGAGCAGCGGGTAGCCCGAGCCGTCGGTGGCGAGCATGAGGATGCCCTCGCCCTGCGGGGACATGGCCCAGCCGTTCAGCTTGCCGGCGGCGCCGACGGTGGTGAAGGCGTTCACCAGCTTGGCGTAGGTGCCCGTGCCGCCGATGCCGACGGCGGTGGAGCCGGTCAGGACGTCGAAGCCCGTGCCGGGCGCGGTGCCGTTGAAGACGGTGGTGTCGAACTTCTTGCCGATGGCCGCGGGGAGGCGGCGGGCCAGCTCACGGTAGAGGGCGGCGAAGTCGCGGCGGAACTCGTTGGAGAACAGCTCGATGACCGCGATCTTGTACGGGGTCATGGTCTTGACGCCGAAGCTGGACTTGCTGACGGGCTTCTCCGCCGTCTCGGCCACGAAGTCGGCGGTGGGGTCGCCCGTGATGATGGGGATGGAGATGCCGCTGCCGGGCAGGCTGACGCGCTGCGCGAGCTGCATGACGGCGCTCTGCTCGATGGCGGCGGCCCAGATCTCATTGGACTGCTCGGGGGTGAGCTGGAGTCCAGTCGTGCCGCGGTTGGTGTCGATGGGGTTGGTAGCGAGAGCCATGTCGGCTCCTTTCTCTTAGCGTTGGAAGAAGCGCTCGGCCATCTCCGCGAACTGGTCGGCGGTGCTCGGCTTCGCGCCTTCGCCGCGCACGATGCGGCTGCCTGGGGCGGGCGGGGCGGCGGGGACCTTCGTGGCCTCCGCGTACTCCCCCGCGAACGCCTCCATCGCGTCGCGGTCTGCGCAGTGAAGCAGCAGGCGCTCGGGGACCCCCGTCGCGCGGGAGACCTCCTCCGCGTCGGTGCGCCGCTTGGCCTCGGCCCTGAGCTGCGCCAGCTCGGCCTCGGCCTCCTCGGCGCGGCGGGCCAGCTTCTCGGCCTCGCTCATGCCCTGCTGCTCGTACTCGTCCCACTTGTCGGCCTTGCCCTTGTTGGCCTTCGCCCGCTCCTCCCACTTGCGGGACTGTGCGAGGGCCTCCTTGTAGCGGGCCTCCCAGTCGACCTCCTCGGTGCCCTGCGGCTCCGTCGCGGTCGGCTCTGTCGTGGGCTCGTTCTTCTCGGCCATGTGGCCTCCTCTCGCCCGTGCGGGCGTCGGGTTGCCCCGTGCGGGGCTTCGGATGGGTATGAAAAAGGCCCCCGTGCGGAGGCCGTTTTTCCTTGGGTGCTCGTTTGTGCGTTCGCACAATCACTTGAGGCCGTGCTGCCAGCGCATGACCGCCAGCGCGCCGTTGGTGTCGGTGCGGTAGCCCTCGCGGGTCTGGGACAGGCGCTCCACGCGCTCCGCGAGCGAGGTCGGGACGTCGCCCGCGGCGAGGGCCGCGTTGGCGTTGCGCCACATGTCGCGGTAGACCGTCGAGTCGTAGCCCTGGATGTGCACGTCGCCGCGCCCTATCGAGGGCACAATCACGCAGTCGCAGCCCCTGTGGGTGTGGCTCGCGGCCTCCTCGGTCATGAACCAGTACCCCAGGCCCGCCGTCATGAGGCACCAGGCGCACGTCTCGGCCCCCGCGGGGACCCGCGCGTAGCGCACGTCGCGCCCGTCGCGCTGGCCCTGGCGCCAGACCCCGACCTTGCTGGCTCGGTTCGCCTCGAACTGGACGCGCTGCCCGAGCCTGTCGGCGAGGATGTCCTCGTCGAGGTTGCCGTCCTCGTCGGTCGCCTGCTTGTAGATGCCGCGTATGGCGATGAGGGTCGCCTGCTGGTCGTAGGGCGAGGCGGTCCTGAAGTCCACGTCCTCGCCCGTCTGCAGGATGCTCAGGCCGCGGTAGAAGGCCGCGGCGTAGTCGGAGCCAGCCTGCGCGGCGGCCCTGCAGGCCCCCGTCACGAGGTCCTCCACCAGCTCCCTGTCGGCTAGGTCGATGGCCGCGAGCGTCTCGGCGAGCGCGGCGCTGGACTGGCCGCTCACGTCGCGGACGCCCTGGGCGTAGTGCTCGAGGACCGCCATCGAGATGGTCACGTCAGCCATTGTCGGCGCCCGTCTGCGCGCCTCCGAAGATCTGCGCGAGCATCGCCTGCGCGTTCGCCTCGGCCACCTGCGCGTCAATCTCGCGGCGCGTGTCCTCGGGCATGCCCAGCATCTTCCAGAAGGCGTCGGTGCCCGCGAAGCCCGGCACGGTGCCCGCTATCTTCACGGCGGCGTCGGCCATGCTCACGATGGAGGGCATGGCGGGGTTGGCGAAGTTGGGCGTGAAGTCGCGCCACTCCTCCCCCAGCTCCGCGAGCGGCACGTCCTGCTCCGCCGCAAGCGCCATCTGCGCGAGCGTGCGCATCGTCTCGCGGCTGTTGTCGTTGAGGTCCTGGCACTCGATGATGAGCGGCTCCGAGGCGGCGTAGATGGCCTCCGCGCTGCTCGGGTTGTCGTGCACGACCCCGAGCTGGCTGATGGGCACGTTCGTCTCGCCGCTGAAGCGGGCCGCGAGGCTGCGCATGTAGTCCACGTACTGCTGCATCGAGGCCTGCTGCATCTGCATGAACTGCGGCATCACGTCGTCGGCGCCGTTGTACCCCACCCCGAGGATGTTGCCGATGTAGGCCTCCCACTTCGTCTTGCCGTCGAAGGCGCTCTCGTCGGCCCCGAGCAGGACCTTCTGCGGCGCCACGGCGAACTGGAAGCTGATGTCCCCGCCGAGGGCGCATCTCACGGCGCTGTCGGTGATGCTCATGACGGCGCGCGTCACGCGGCTCTGGCCGAAGGGCTTGCGCTGCGTGGGTCGGTAGGCGAAGGCGTCCATGAGCGGGCGCCCCATGCGGTGCGGCATCGCCGACCAGCGCCAGCCGCCCCACGGCGTCGCCTCGAGCACGACGTTGGCGTCCTCGGAGTAGAGGGTGACCGTGGAGATCGCCCCGCCCCAGAAGGTGAGGGCCATGCCGTAGGCGACCCGCCCCTTGGCCTCGTCCCAGCGCGCCGCGGCGTGCTCCGCGTCCCACGCGTCGATGCGGGCGCCGCCGTCGGCCAGCCCGACCGTGGCGAACGCGCACCCGTGGACGCACTCCGCCTCGACCGTCTGGCGGTACTTCACGTGGAGGCGGCTCCGCTGCGCCACGCCGTCGAGGGCGGCCTGCACCTCGTCCGTCGAAGCCGTGAACCCGTCGAAGCGGGAGCGGGTGGCGATGGCCATGACCGCCTTGTTGGGCCATCCAACGACGGTCCTCACGTCGAGCAGCTCGGGCGGCGTCGATATGCCGAAGTCCTTGAGGCGGTTCCTGCCGTCGTAGTAGACGTAGCGCTCCATGTTGCGCGCCAGCTTCGAGCGCCACAGCTCGTAGAGGTCCCGCAGCTCCCACGCCCATCGGTCGGGCATGTCGGCGGGCGGGTCCATCTCGAGCGGGAGGTCCACCCACGGGGCCGAGACCCACGTGTCGGGCTGCGGCAGGTCGTTCACCTTGCGCCCGCCACGACCGTCGGGATAGGTCGCGGGGTTCTGCTCAACCATCACCACACCACCGCCTTTCTCTGCGGGTTGCGTCTCGTCGTCATGGCGCCCCAGTAGGCGAGCGCGGCGGCCTCCACGAGGGTCGCGTCGGCCTCGTCGGTGGACTGGAAGCCCCAGCCCCCGCCCGTCCCGAGCGGGCGCCTGCGGGAGCGGGTCGCGGAGGCGTCGAGCGCCTCCTGCCCGAAGTGCGTGACCGCGCCCTCCCTGACCGCGTTGCAGAGGGAGGAGCAGGCCGCCGCGACGTCGGACGTGCGGGGCCGCAGCAGCATGCCCTTGGGGAGGCGCTCCGCCCTCAGGCGCTCGGTGAGGGTCTGCGCGTTGCTGGGGCCGTCGATGACGATAAGGGCCGCCTCGTCGGAGACGCCCGCGAGCGTCTCCACGAACCAGCCGATGCCGTGCCCGAGGCCGCGCGAGTCCACCACGTACACGAAGGGCTTCCCGTCGCCCCTGTGGCAGGCCGCGAGCGTGCCCACGGCGCCGTCGGGGCTGAACTTCACGGCGTAGCAGACGATGCCGCCGCGCTGCGGGGAGTCGGTCCTGCATGCGTCCCAGTCGGCCTTGAGGATGGGGGCCGAGGTCGCTATGGACTCGGGCCACCAGCCCAGGTGCTCCCGCGCGAAGGTGTCCGCGTTCATGGTGCGGGCGTCCTTCATGAGGGCGGGCTCGAGGAGCTGGTAGCCGAGGCTCGGGTTGTACTCGTACCAGCGGCCCACGTCGAGCGGGTCGCCGACCTCGGGGGCGCCCCACTCGTGGATGCAGCCGCCGACGTAGGGGTTCTCGTGCATGGAGGCCCTGACGGCGGCGAACTTCTCGCCCTTCAGGGCCTTCTCGGGGTTCGGCACGGTGCCCATGAGGATGGTCTGCGGGCTCCCGTGCGGAGCCGCGGAGTTGAGCGGCGAGAGGGCCGCGTCCTGCGCGTCGGTGTAGCTCTGCGCCTCGTCGACCACCACCAGGTCGAAGGTGCCGCCTCGGCCCGCGTCGTCGTTGCCGCCGCGGGTGCGGAACTCGATGCGGGCGCCGTTGGTCAGCTCCAGGACCATCTGGTTTGCGCTCGTGGTGTAGCGCGCCACGAGGCGGTTCAGCTCTGGGAAGCGGGCGTTCGGGTCGTTGCGCTTGGACCCGAACTTGGACCTCAGGCGGTCGAAGGCGAGCTTCGCCGTCTGGTACTCGTGGGCGGTGTGGAGGATCCACTCGCCGCGGATTATGAGGCCCTCCGTCTCCCGAGGGTCGCAGACGCCCGTCTTGCCGTTCTGGCGCGGCACGGGCAGGACGCACAGGCTGTTGAGCAGGCGCCCGTCGTCGTCGAGGGCGAGCCAGTCGTCGAGCAGCAGGCGCTGCCACGGGTGCGGGCTCATGCCGTAGGCGTCGGCGAGGTCGGAGGCCAGCTTCCCCTCGGTGCGCGTATAGCTCCCGCACCAGCTGTAGGTGGGCGTCTGCCTCCCGACCGTCATGCCATCTCCGCCGCGGCGGCGAGGATGCGCGACAGCGGGCTGTCCTCGCTCTTGGCGTCCTCCATGCCGTATGTCTGCAGCAGCTCGGTGAGCTGCGCGAGGCTCTTGCGGTAGTTGGCCATGAGCTGGTTGTAGGCCTCGTAGAGCGGGTGCTTGCGGATGCCGCGCTGGCCGCCCCCGTTGTCGTAGGCCACCACGAGCTGGCTGCGGTTGCCCTCCATGGCCTTGCGCGTCTCGGCCAGCTTCCTGCACTGGAAGACGACGTTCTCCGCCAGCTCGGTGGCGTAGGGCCGTATCTTCTCGGGTATGCCCTGGCACAGGGCCTCGGCCTCGGTCATGGTGGCGGGCCTCCTCTACTCTGCCAGCCTCGCCGTCTGCCCCGTCAGGCGCTCCCAACGGGCGATGATCACGTCGCAGTAGGCGGGGTCCAGCTCCATCAGGTACGCATCGCGGCCCATCTGCTCGCAGGCGATGGCCGCGGTGCCGCTGCCGCCGAACAGGTCGAGGACCGCCTCGCCGCGCCTGCTGCTGTTGCGGATGAGGTGGGCGAAGAGCTTGACGGGCTTCATGGTCGGGTGCTCGGCGCTCGCGAGCGGCTTGTCGAACCGCAGGACCGTCGAGGGCTGGTCGGGCGACAGGATCTCCTCGAGCATCTGGCGCAGCTGCGGCTTGCTCATCTTGTTGAGGCTCTGCACGTCGTCGAAGACCGTAGTCTCCGCGCGGGTCGGGGCGAAGTAGTGCTGCGCGCCGCCCTTCCATCCGTAGAGGGCGACCTCGTGCTGCCACTGGTAGTCGCTGCGGCCCAGGGTGAAGTGGTTCTTCACCCACGTCAGCTCCTGCTTGGGTGGCAGCCCAACCTCGTTCAGGGCGCCGAACACGGCGGGGCCGTGCATGGCCGCGAACCAGACGTACCACGCGGCGCCCGCGCGCATCGCCTGCTTGCCCGCCCTCAGGGAGTCCTCGAGGAAGCGCTGGAAGCTGGCCTCGTCGTCGAAGGCGTCGTTCATGATGGACTTGCGGTCGGGGCGCTGCTTCGCCAGCTCGGGGTCCCAGCCCTTCGAGTCGTTCTGGTGGTAGGCCACGTTGTAGGGCGGGTCCGTGAGGAGCAGGTCGGCCTCGCGCCCTCCCATCAGGCGCGCCACCTGCTCGGGGTCGGTGCTGTCGCCGCACAGGAGCCTGTGCCGCCCGAGGAGCCACAGGTCGCCGTCCTTGCAGCGCGGCGTCGTCTCCTCCTCGAGGGGCACGTCGTCCTCGGTCACCTCGTCGATGCCCTCCAGGACCTCGTCGAGGTCGAAGCCGTAGGCCTCCCACTCGAACTCGGGGAGCGCCGCCAGCTCCGCCTGCAGGGCCTCCATGTCGAAGCCCGATGTGAGCGTCGTCTGGTTGTGAACGTGGGTGTAGGCCCTGCGCTGCGCGTCGGTGAGGTGGTCCAGCGAGATCGTGGGGACCTCCTCCATCCCGAGGAGCTGCGCCGCGAGCACGCGCCCGTGGCCCTCCACGATGACGGGGGTTCCGTCCCCGTCGTGCCACACGCCCACGGGGTCGTCGAAGCCGAAGTCCCTGATGCTCTGCGCTATCTGCTCGACCTGCTCGTCGGTGTGAATCTTCGCGTTTCCCGCGTAGGGCGCGAGGTCGGCGACGGGGGTCATAGAGAGCGATAGCTGCGGCATCTGTCCTCCTGAAAGGCATGGGATTCTATCGAACGCGGTCCATGGGCTGGAATACCACCCGGTCGGAACGCGCGTTTTGGTGTGTAAGCCCTGCGACCTCCGAGGGG
>Ga0326513_10001633_pt1 | contig 17171 bp, 7 predicted proteins | sample 2_2465_0518_D_FD_203654 | JGI IMG/M metagenome (GOLD analysis project Ga0326513, IMG submission 203654) | Bovine rumen microbial communities from UC Davis, California, United States - 2_2465_0518 | ecosystem: Host-associated > Mammals > Digestive system > Stomach > Rumen | place: USA: California... | reverse complement strand
CCCGTGCGCTTCCAGAAATTGACGGCTTCAAGCCTTCACACAGAAAATTATTATATACGATGTATAAAATGGGACTCCTGAACGGTACAAGAACCAAATCAGCAAACGTAGTCGGTCAGACGATGCGGCTGAATCCTCACGGCGATCAGGCGATCTATGAAACTATGGTTCGTCTGACCCGCGCGAATGAATGCCTTTTGCATCCGTATGTCGATTCCAAAGGCAACTTCGGCAAGCATTATTCCCGTGATATGGCCTTTGCTGCCTCCCGATACACAGAAGTCAGACTCGCTCCGATCTGTGAAGCCCTGTTCAGCGAGATTGATAAAGAAACTGTCGATTTTATTCCGAATTATGATAATACTATGCTCGAACCCTCTTTGCTTCCGGCAACATTCCCGTCTATCCTAGTCAATGCGAATATGGGAATTGCTGTTTCCATGGCAAGCAATATCTGTCCTTTCAATCTGACAGAACTCTGTGAAACCTGTATTGAATTAATCAAAAATCCGGAACATGATATTCTCTCGACTCTGAAAGGCCCTGATTTTCCGAGCGGCGGTTTTTTGCTCTATGATGAATCCGAACTCCGTAAAGTTTACGAAACGGGCAGAGGCAGTCTGAAACTCCGTTCCAAATGGAATTATGACAAATCTGCCGGCTGTATCGAAGTAACTGAAATTCCCTATACGACAACGCTCGAAGCGATTAAAGATAAAATTACTGAACTCAGTAAGGCCGGAAAACTTCGTGAAGTGACGTATGCCCGTGATGAAATTGATGTCAACGGCTTCCGGCTTGCGATTGATATTAAACGCAATACCGATCCGGAGAAACTGATGCAGAAATTATTCCGCCTGACTCCGCTTCAGGACAGTTTCGGCTGTAATTTTAATATCTTAATCGGCAATACGCCGAAAGTCATGGGAATCCGTGAAATTCTCACAGAATGGACAGCTTTCCGGCACGAATGCGTAAAACGCCGAGTTTCTTTTGATTTGACTAAGAAAAAAGAAAAACTGCATCTTCTGCTCGGATTGAAGAAAATTCTTCTTGATCTTGACAAAGCAATTGCAATCATCAGAGAAACTCCGAAAGAAACACAAGTGATTCAGAATCTCATGAAAGGCTTTGAACTTGATGAGATTCAGGCTGAATATGTCGCTGAAATCAAGCTCCGCCATCTGAACAGAGAATATATTTTAAATAAAATCGCCGATGTTGACAAGCTCAGAGACGAAATTGCCGATATGGAGGATATTATTGCCAAACCGGAGAGAATCAAGAAAATCATCATCAAAGAACTGCGAGATACGGCTAAAAAATATGGTCAGCCCCGTAAAACAATGTTCTATTATGCTGCCGAAGCTGATGAAATTCCGATCGAAGACGAAACACCGGATTATCCTGTTAATTTGTTCCTGACACAAGAGGGCTATTTCAAGAAAATTACGCCTCTGTCTCTCCGTATGGGCGGTGAACAGAAAGTCAAAGAAAATGACTGCATTATTCAGCAGATTGAAGCTGCCAATAAAACAGAATTATTATTCTTTACAAATAAAGCTCAGGTTTACAAAATCCGTGCGAGTGCTTTTGAAGACGGAAAAGCAAGTCTGCTCGGTGATTATATTCCCGTCAGACTGGGGTTTGAAGAAGATGAAAAAATCATCGGCCTGACTGCAACAACAGACTATTCCGGAAAATTATTATTTATTTTCGAGAATGGTAAAATCTCAAAAATTCCGCTTTCCGCCTACATGACCAAGACTAACCGGAAGAAACTGACAGCCGCATTTTCAGACAAATCTCCGATTCTGACTATGTTCTGCTTACAGGAAGATACTGATATTTTACTGCGTTCCAATGCAAATAAAGCCGTTCTGATTCATACGGAACTGATCGCTGAAAAATCAACTAGAAGTTCACAGGGCATTCAGGTTATGGCAGTCAAGTCCAGACAACAGCTTGTTTCTGCTGAAATTCCCTCTCCTGACCGGCTTCCTCAGCTTGAAAAATATCGTGTTCAGAATATTCCTGCTATCGGAAAAGCCGGAAAAAATCTCGAAGATGCTAATCAGATGTCTTTGATTTAAATAAAAAAACCGCCTGTCCTACGACAGGCGGTAAGTTTTTAAGATATTTGCAGTTTCCGGAAATAATTCCCCGAACGGAAAAATTATTCCTTTACACCACCCAGAGCTACACCAGCGATGATGAACTTGGACAGAATGAAATATACTACAACGATCGGCAGGATAGACAGTGTAATACACAGATAGTTTACACCATTATCTACGTTCTTATCGAATGCGAGTACTTTGGAAACCATGATCGGCACAGTTGCATAATCTGCATTTTTCAGGATCATGTTCTGAGTATAGTAGTTATTCCAGTTTGCAACGAATGCGAAGATAGCCTGTACTGCAATAGCCGGCTTCATCATCGGAATAGCAATCGTTACGAATGTACGCAGTTCAGTACAGCCATCAATTCTAGCAGCTTCTACAATTTCCAGCGGGAAACTGGATTTCATATAAGATACCATGAAGAAAATAACAGCAGGTGCGGCGATTGCCGGAATAATCAGCGGAATGAAACTGTTGATCAAATCCAGAGAATACATGAATCTTACGAAACCTGCGGAAGATACCTGTACCGGAATCATCATAACGCCGATAATAAACGTATATGCGGCACTGTTGAGTTTGAATTCATAAACTGTCAGACCATATGCAGTCATAGCAGAGAAGAATACAGTCAGCAGTGTGGAGAAACCTGCAATAATCAAGCTGTTCAGATAACCTTTGCCCAGACTGAATGCGGAAGAATACTGTGCGGCAACACGCTTGGCAGCTTTTCCGGCATCATCAGGAAGATTATTCATCAAAGTTTTGAAGTTATCGCCCAGATGCGGACCAAAGAAGAAACGGGAAGGATTCTGTGCAAGGTCGTTACTGGAATGTGTCGAGTTGACGATCAGAATATAAATCGGAACTAAGCAGATTAATGTCAGAATAATGCATACTACCAGAATCGCAATGGATTTGGCCATTAATTTCTGATGATAATTATCTTTTGCTTCGCCGTACTGACTTTTTGTGCTCATATGGACAGACCTCCTTGCTTCATTTTCGCTTTCATCTGTTTTTCAGCCTTTTTACGCTGTTTCTTCTTGGCGATAGCATCCTTGTCACGGTTCATATAGAACGTGATAGAACCTAAGATCGCCGTAATTGCGAATATGACAATAGAGGCTGCACCGGCATAACCGTAGTTTGCCTGATCGACAGTACCTTTGTTGAAGTTATAGTAAATATAAACTGCAACAGTTTCCAGCTGCTTGGAGAAGTTCGCACCGTTGTGATACAGATACGGCAGGTCGAACATCTGAAGACCACCGATCATGGATGTAACCAGAGTATAAACCATGATGGGCTGAAGCAGAGGAAGTGTGATATTGAAGAACTGCTGTGTGGAGTTTGCACCGTCAATATCAGCAGCTTCAAACAGGGACGGGCTGATACCCATGATACCAGACATCAGCATGATCATCGTATTACCGAACCACAGCCATGTCTGAATGAACATTACCATGACTTTAGAAGCCGTTTCACCGGCAACGAACTGTATAGGCTCTGCAATCATACCCATTTTCATGAGTGTTGCATTGACGAAATAATACTTGGAGTCACCGAACAGATTAACATACAGAGCAGCTACGGAAGCAGCTGTGATGATATTCGGCATGTACATAACAATTTTGAAGAAGCCCTTGCCGGGAAGTTTTACTTTTGCATCAGTAAACCATACTGCCAGCAGAAGAGAAAGAAGAATCTGCGGAATAAAGTTACCAAACCAAAGTACAAACGTATTGCCAAGTGCACGGGCAAATTCCTCATGTACGGCAGAAGCACCAGCAGAAGAACCTGTACCAAACAGGATCTGAGAATAGTTATCCAAGCCGACAAACTGAGCATTATTTGCCTGATTGCCCTTGAATGATAAAATAAACGTGTAAATCAGCGGCCAAATCTGGAAAAAGCAGTACACAAGGAAAAAAGGTGCAACGAACATATATCCATACTTGGCATAACTAATAGATTTAATGCGGCTTTGAGCAGCAGACGCCATTACTTTTCACCCTCTCAAATAGTAAATTAATAAAATCTTGATTAGATACGACATACTGCCTATGAGGGCATACTCTGCCCCCACAGGCTGTATATTTTTTTTTAAAACTTTTTCAGTAATCTGAATTACGCAGTCAGGTCAGGGTTATCAGCCAGAGCCTGTGTTGTAAATGCAGAAATGATGTCATCAGAGCTGGAATCAATATTCTTCTTCAGAGCATCAAGGAATGTATCTTTCAGACTCTGGTCATATTTTGTAATGGAATCGCTCATTTTGATACCAGCAGCAACGTCAGACAGAACAGCGAACTGATCCTGACCGCCGAGCAGCGGGTTAGAGTTGGAACCATCAGCAACAATCTTGTCCATAGCAACTTTGTTATTTGTGAAGTCGCCGGAATACAGAGCATATTCTTCCATGATAGCAGCATCTGTTGTGAATGCCTTTACAAATTTGGAAGCCTCAGAAGCTGTGTTGCAGTTCGGGGATACGCACAGCCAAGAACCGCCCCAGAAGAATTCCTGCGGACCAATAACGATGTTCCAGTTGCCGTCTGTACCACCGTTCTGTTCCAGCTGAGCACCTTCACCGAGACACCATGTAGAATAGAAGTAGCCGAGTGTTTCGCCCTGAAGACCAACGTTTGTCCAGTCAGTTGTCCACTGTTCAACCTTGGGATTTACATAGCCATTGTCTACATAACCCTTAACCATGTCAGTGAATTCCTTAGCAACATCTGTCTGGATTGCAGTACCGTCAACCCATGCAGCATTTTTAGCTGTGGAGAAAGCCTGCCACAGACCGCCGATTGTAGCAGTCATAGTAACTTTGCCTTCAGACTTTTCTTTCAGTTCAGCAGCAGTAGCTTCAAAACCAGCCCAGTCAGAAATCTTAGCCTGCATATCTTCCGGAGAAGTTACGCCCAGATATTCTTCAGCAAGTGTGGTATTGTAAGCATAACCGCCGGCAGCAGCCTGCCAGGAAGCAGCTTTCAGAACGCCGTTATTGTCTGTACCGATTTCAACAGTATACTGATAAGCATCAGCATAATCAGCAGTTGTGATACCCAGATCAGACAGAGGAGCAGACATGCTTTCATCATTGATGTAGTTCAGAATCCAGCCTGCTTCAGCAACAAACAGGTCAACGTCATCGCCGCTGTTCAGATAAGAAGCGTATTTAACAGCTGCATCGGAGCCGTTATCGCCGCAGTTCTGATATACAACTGTTCCATCGGAATGTGCTGCATAAACATCAAACATATTAGCGAGGTCAGCATCTGTCCAGCAAACGATTGTCAGAGTATCGTCTGTATCAGGAAGATTTACAGCACCGGCTGTGAGTTCGCCGCCGGCTTCATTACCGCCTTCTTCTGCTGTGGAGCTGTCGCCGCCTTCTTCTGCCGTGGAGCTGTCGCCGCCTTCTTCAGCTGTAGAGCTGTCGCCGCCTTCTTCAGCGGGTGCTGCGGAACTGCTGTTGTTTGCAGCGGGTGCTGCACTGGATGTTGATTCGTTTCCACCGCCGCAAGCTACGAATGCAGAAGATACAACTGCAATAGAAGCAAGCAGTGCGAGTGTTCTTGTTAATTTGCTCATTGGTATTTTCCTCCTTAAGATATATCTATTATATTTCCTTTTTGAAATATAATATAGCGAGATGATTTTTTTACAGCCTTACAGCTGTGCGACTGTTTCGCCCTCCAAAAGCTGTCCTTTGCAGTAAAGAACTTTTTCAGAAGCAGCTATTTGCTCTTTCCGGAGCAGTTTCAGCATCAGTTCAGCAGCTTTCACACCCATTGTATCTGTATCTTGCTGGATTGTTGTCAGATTCGGCCGGAGCAGTCTCAGAGTAGGATTGCCGTCATAGCCGATCACAGAAATATCTTTTCCGGCTTCCAGATGATTATCTGAAATCGCTGCGATGCCAGCGACTGCACAAATATCATCCGGATATAAAATACAGCTTGGTCTGTGTTCGCCGTCAGTCAAAAGCTCCTGTGTCAGCCGATAGGCAATTTCAGGTGCCAGATACTTTCCCTGACGGATGAACTGATTTCTGACTTCACAATGATGTTCCCACAGCGTATTCCGGAACGCTTCGCAGCGAATCTCAGTTACCTGTGAATCATCACCATAAATATAAGCAATTTCCTTATGGCCTCTCAGGAGTGCATATTCTACGGCATTACGGATTCCATCGGCATTATCCGAAGCAACGGCACAGGCGTTTTCGGAAACATAGTCAATCGATACGACAGGCAGATCGCTTTGCAGAAGAGTCTGTACTTCCGGCGTGCGGAAATCCACACAGGCGGCGAGTACGCCATCTACATTCCGGTACTGACAATGTTCATAATACGAACAGGTCTGACTGCCGATCTGACTGCTGATGAATGTCAGATCATATCCGTTCCGTTCCATGACAACTTTGAAACTATCCAGAATTGAGGAAAAATAATGATGTTTCAGTCCGTTCTGAGCTTTATCGACCATCAGAACACCGATGTTATAAGACTTTTTTGTTTTCAAAGCCCTTGCCATTGCATTTGGCAGATAGCCTAACAGCTTGGCAGTTTCCTGCACACGTTCTTTTGTAGCCGGATTCACATCATCACGGTCGTTCAGAGCTTTACTGACAGTCGCGGTAGAAACACCGCAGGCTTCAGCAATATCTTTAATTGAAACCACTGTTACACCTTCATTTAATCTCATGTAATTGCTTCACTAACATAAATATACACCAAATACAGCAGAATGTCAATACAAAAAACCATTCTTTCACTTTTCTTGAATAGTTTGCACAAAATCAACAGCTATTTTTTGTGCATAACGACAGTAAAAATGTCTGATTTTTCATTTTGTTACAAAACGGTAACTTTCTGATTTTCAGACAAAGTGCACAGAAAATGATAATATTTCTCTGCTGAAACAGCGTAATCCTGTGAGTGTTTCCGGCATATTGCACAAATTTTGACATAAGCCGGATTTTAGTCTTGATTTTTCCGGAAAGATATGCTATAATAGAAAGGTACAGCATACTTGAGAAATGTTCCTGTAGCTCAGCTGGATAGAGCGGCCGCCTCCTAAGCGGCAGGTCGGGTGTTCGAATCACCTCGGGAACGCTGAGACGGTTTCTGGAAAACGGAAGCCGTCTTTATTTAGTATAGCACATTTGGATAAAAAAGTCAATGCCTTTTTGGATATTCTGCATAATTTTTTTTAAAAAATCTGCCTGTAGTATGATACAGGCAGATTTTCTGATTTGATTCAGGGAAGATTTGTATAGCCCATGAGATAGAAATCAACATCCTGAGCGGCTTTTCTGCCGTCAGCAATGGCTCGTACAACAAGGGATTGCCCTTGATGCATATCTCCGGCAGTAAAAATTTTCGGCACAGCGGTCTGATGCGAATTGCTGAGGGTTTCGGTCTGATTTCTGGTATTGAGTGAGATGCCGAAAGCATCAGCAATATAATTTTCAGCTCCTAAAAATCCGGCGGCGATCAGGACTAACTCCGCATTCATGACGGAAATTTCGCCTTCATGAAGTTCACGTTTTCCGGTTTCAGGATTAAATTCAAATCTGACTTTGACTAATTCTACAGATTTCAGATTTTGATTTTCATCAGCCTGAAAGCTCTTAATTGTCGTCTCGTAGATTCTGGGATCATGACCGAATACGGCAATTGCTTCCTGCTGACCGTAATCAGTCTTACAGATACGAGGATATTCCGGCCATGGATTGGACTCTGTACGGGAATCGGGAAGTTTCGGCATCATTTCGAGCTGAGTCACAGAAGCCGCCCCCTGTCTGATCGCAGTTGCAGCGCAGTCATTGCCGGTATCTCCGCCGCCTACAATAATCACGTTCTTATTTTTTGCTGAAATGGATGATTCTGCTGGATTCTGATTATTCAAGAGTGTTTTTGTTGCCTCTGTGAGATATTCCACAGCGAAATGAATTCCCTTGCTGTCACGGCCTGAAACATTCAGATCTCTGGGCTGAGAAGCTCCGCAGGCTAAGACAACGGCATCAAACTGATCAAGAATCTCCTGTGCAGTTTTATCTTTTCCGATATTGACTCCGGTCTGGAAAATGACTCCTTCTTCCTGCATGAGCTTGACTCTTCTGTCAATTACGGATTTTTCTAATTTCATATTAGGAATGCCATACATCAGCAGACCGCCGATTCTATCTGAACGTTCAAACACTGTCACGAGATGCCCTCTTTTATTCAGCTGATCAGCAGCAGCGAGTCCGGCAGGGCCTGAACCGATTACAGCAACTTTCTTTCCGCTCCGGACGGCCGGAGGCTTAGGCTGCATCAGGCCGGAAGCATATGCATGTTCGATCAGGAAATTTTCATTATCCCGATTTGTCACAGGTGTATCATGCAGATTGCAGATACAGGCCGATTCGCACAGAGCCGGACATACTCTCGAAGTAAATTCCGGAAAATTATTAGTCATCAGCAATCTTCTGACAGCTGTATCCAATTCGCCATGATAAAGCAGATCATTCCATTCCGGAATCAGATTATGCAGAGGACATCCGTAATCTGACTGACAGAACGGCACTCCACAATCCATACATCTTGCGGCCTGCTGCTGCCGGACATCATCCGGCAGCGGGGTATGCAGTTCTTTATAATTTTTAATTCTCTCCTGAACAGGAACATCATAATTCTGACAGCGTGTATATTCTAAAAATCCGGTAGGTTTTCCCATAGCTGATACTCTCCTTTAATAAATATCTTTTTATCTGACTGTCAGATAAAACGCTTCGATTTCGGCCTCTTCGGTTTTCATGCCTTTTTCTTCCATTTTCAGGATCGCCTGACGCATTCTTGCATAATCATGAGGCATGATTCTCTTGAATTTCGGCAGATACTCAGAGAAATTCTCTAAGATTCTCTTAGCTTTTTCCGAGCCGGTAGCCTGAGCATGTTCTTCGATCAGCGTTTTGAGTTCCAGAACATCATATTTTTCTGTCACTTCTTCGAGCGAAACGAGTTCTTTATTTAATCTCAGATACAAATCTCTGTCTTCATCGAGCACATAAGCGATACCGCCGCTCATACCAGCGGCAAAATTCTTACCAGTTCTGCCGAGGACAACAACACGGCCTCCGGTCATATACTCACATCCATGATCGCCGACACCCTCGACAACTGCGAATGCTCCGGAATTCCGGACGGCAAAGCGTTCGCCTGCAATACCGTTGATAAATACTTTGCCGCTCGTTGCACCGTACAGAGCCACATTGCCGATGATAATATTTTCTTCTGCCTTGAATGCGGCATTTTCAGGCGGATAGACAATCAGCTGACCGCCGGAAAGTCCTTTTCCGAAATAGTCATTACTATCGCCGCAGAGTTCCAGGGTCAGACCTTTCGGGATAAATGCACCGAAACTCTGTCCGCCGCTTCCGATGCACTTGATTCTATAAGTATCTTCTTCGAGAGAAGTTCCGAATTTTCTGGTAATCGCCGAGCCGAACATCGTACCGAATGTTCTGTCTGTATTTGTGACATGTACTGTAAGCTGTTTTTTATGGCCATTCAGAGCGATTTTCTTTAATAAGACTTTTTCATCAAGAGTATTTTCAAGATGGAAATCATAAGCATCTTCGGGCTTGAAATGCGAATTTTCTTTCTTATGCATCAAAGCTGTCAGATCCATCAGATGTGCTCTGCTGTGTTCAGGCTGATCTTTGATACATAACAGATCAGTTCTGCCGATTAACTCATCAACCGTACGGATTCCTAATTTCGCCATATATTCCCGCAGTTCCTGAGCGACAAATGTCAGGAAATTGATCACATATTCCGGCTTGCCTGTGAAGCGTTTTCTGAGTTCCGGATTCTGAGTCGCAATGCCGACCGGACAGGTATCAAGATTGCAGACTCTCATCATCATACAGCCCATAGTAACCAGCGGAGCAGTTGCAAAACCATATTCCTCCGCACCGAGCAGAGCGGCAACTAATACATCACGGCCGGACATTAATTTTCCGTCCGTTTCGATTACGACTCTGGAACGCAGATGATTTAATAATAACGTCTGATGCGTTTCCGCAACACCGAGTTCCCATGGGAGTCCGGCATGATGAATCGAAGTGGCCGGAGCCGCACCCGTACCCCCGTCATAACCGGAAATCAGAACGACTCCTGCACCAGCTTTTGCAACACCTGCCGCTACTGTACCGACTCCGGCTTCTGATACCAGCTTGACGGAAATTCTCGCATGAATATTCGACATTTTGAGATCATAGATCAACTGTGCCAAATCTTCGATAGAATAAATATCATGATGCGGCGGCGGAGAAATCAGACCCACTCCAGGGGTAGAATGTCTTGTTTTCGCAATCCATGGATAGACCTTTCCGGCCGGAAGATGTCCGCCCTCACCAGGTTTTGCACCCTGAGCACATTTGATCTGTAATTCCCTTGCACTGACAAGATATTCCGAAGTCACGCCGAATCTTCCCGAAGCTACCTGCTTAATTGCTGAACTGCAATCATGATCTGTTCCGGCAGTTGCGATTCTCTCCGGACTTTCACCGCCCTCACCGCTGTTGGATTTTCCTCCGATTCGATTCATAGCAACAGCAAGTGTTTCATGCGCTTCCTGAGAAATTGAACCGTAAGACATAGCCCCCGTCTTGAATCGTTTCAGAATGCTTTCTACAGATTCGACTTCATCAAGAGAAATCCCGCCGTTTTCAGGATAGACAAAATCCAGCATATCACGGAGCTGCATATTTCTGCCTTCCTGATGAACGGATTCAGCATATTTTTTATAAATTTCATAATCTCCGGTTCTGCTTGCTTTCTGTAACAGATGAATTGTTTCCGGACGATAGAGATGTTCTTCATGAGGATTTCTCATTTTATGAGTTCCGACACTGGAGACTTCTGTTTCCGTACCGAGTTCGAGCGGATCGAATGCCGAAGAATGCAGATCATCCACACGCTTTTCAATTTCTCTGAGTGTGATACCGCCGACCCGACTGACAGTGCCTGTGAAATATTCATCAATTACTTCCTGACTGACTCCGACAGCTTCAAATAATTTAGAACCCTGATAGGACTGAATCGTAGAAATACCCATTTTAGAAGCAATTTTGACAATACCATGCAGAATACAGGAATCATAATCAGCTTCGGCGGCATAGTAATCTTTATCGAGAGCACCGGATTCTGTAAGTTCTCTGATTGTTTCATGAGCTAGATACGGATTGATTGCACTTGCACCGTATCCGAGCAGAGTCGCAAAATGATGAACTTCACGGGGTTCAGCAGTTTCAAGAATCAAGGCCATAGCCGTTCTTTTTCTGGTTGTTACAAGATGCTGCTGAAGTGCGGCAACAGCTAAGAGAGAAGGCATTGCAACATGATATTCATCAACATCACGATCAGAGAGAATCAGGAAATTAGCTCCGTCTCTGTAGGCTTTATCTGCACGGATGAACAAATGCCGGATTGCTTTTTTCAGAGATGTATTTTTATAGTAAGTAATCGGGATAATCTCGACTTTCATGCCCTCGACCTGCATGTATTTGATTTTGAGCATATCTGTATCTGTCAGAATCGGATTATCAACACGAAGTACATGACAGTTCGAGGCTTTTTCTTGGAGCAGATTACCATCAGAACCGATATACATACTGGTATCTGTTACGATTTCTTCTCTGATTGCATCAAACGGCGGGTTCGTCACCTGAGCGAACAGCTGACGGAAATAATCAAACAAAGGCGGATTCTGTCCGGAAAGTGACGGAAGAGGATTATCCGCACCCATAGAAGCAATCGGTTCAGAACCGTTTTCCGCCATAGGCAGAATGGAATTTCTGATCTCTTCGTAAGTATAGCCGAATGCTTTCTGCATCTGACAGAGTTTCTCATGATTATAATAATCAATATGATGATTAGGAATATGCAATTGACGGAGCTTGACAAGATTTGTATCGAGCCATTCGCCGTAAGGCTGTTGAGAAGCATAGAAATTCTTGATTTCATCATCATCAATGACTCTGCCCTGTACAGTATCGACAAGAAGCATTTTACCAGGTTTCAGACGATCTTTATGCAGAATATGTTCTGCCGGAAGATCAAGCGTTCCGACTTCGGAAGAGAGAATTAAAAATCCATCATCTGTGATATAATATCTGGAAGGTCTGAGACCGTTTCGATCTAAAACCGCACCCATCAGATCGCCGTCAGAAAACAGAATCGAAGCAGGGCCATCCCAAGGCTCCATCATAGTAGCATAATACTGATAGAAATCTTTCTTATCTCTGTTCATAGCTCTGTTATGCTTCCAAGGTTCAGGAATCAGGAGCATAACGGCTTTTGGCAAAGGAATGCCGGCCATGACTAAGAATTCAAGTGTATTATCCAGCCGTGCGGAATCCGAACCGCTGACATCAATAATCGGAAGCAGTTTATGCATATTTTCCCTGAGTACTGCACAGTCAATAGATTCCTCGCGGGCAAGCATTTTATCAGCATTTGCTGTGATCGTATTAATTTCACCGTTATGAACAATAAATCTGTTCGGATGGGCTTTCTGCCAGCTCGGAGTTGTATTTGTACTGAATCGGGAATGTACAGTAGCGATCGCAGATTCATACAGATCATTTTGCAGATCAGGGAAAAATCTTCTTAATTCCGTAACTAAGAACATGCCTTTATAAACAATTGTCCGGCTGGAAAGCGAGACAACATAAGTATTTTCATTACTCTGTTCAAACACTCTTCTTGCGATATAGAGCATTCTGTCAAAAGCGAGGCCTTTCGGACAGGCATCAGGACGTTTTACAAAGGCCTGCCATACAGAGGGCATACTCTCGAAAGCCATTTCTCCGAGGATTTCAGGAACAGTCGGCACTTCGCGCCATCCGAGGACTTCCATGCCTTCTTTTTCGGTGATGATCTCGAATAATTTCTTAGCCTGACGGCGTTTCAGTTCATCCTGCGGAAAGAAAAACATACCAATGCCGTAATCTCTTGCATCTCCGAGCTGAATATTTAATTTTTCAGCTTCCTGAGAGAAAAATGCATGAGAAATCTGCAATAAAATTCCGACACCGTCACCGGTTTTTCCCTCGGCATCTTTTCCGGCACGATGCTCCAGATGCTCAACAATATTCAGAGCGTCTTCCACGACACGTCTTGACGGAATGCCCTTGATATTCACCACAGCACCGATACCACAGGCATCATGTTCAAACCGCGGGGAATACAGCCCCTGTTCCGGATAGGGATCCTGATTTCTGAAATGATTGATCATAATATTTCCACTCTCCTGCTATAGATTCAGAATCAAAACAAAAAACGACACTGAGACAAGCCCATTTATCATGAGCTGTTTCAAGCGTCGTTGCTTTCTTGTATTTATCTATGCGTTTATTTTACATCAGATTCAGAAATTTGTCAATAAAAAAGAGAAAATAATTTATAAAATTAAGTTTCAACATAAAGTTCTTAAAAAAATTAAAAACATCCTGAAAAAAACAAAGTCAATTTCTGATCAGGATTATTTTAACATCAGCAATTGACATTCGATTTCAGATATGTTAAAATAAAATTAATACGACATCGAGAGAAAGGGTGAATTTATTATGAACCCCCGATTTACACTACAGAAAACTGCAATTCTTTCAGCGATTCTTCTTTGTTCTGCCGTTTATCAGAATGCTCTGATCATTTCAGCATCAGAAGAAAGCAACGACAGCCCCTCACTGCATCATAATCTGATCAGTTATCAAAAAAATTATGATGCCTCTCTGCCGGCAGTATATGATCTGCGAAATGACGGCTTTGTAACATCTGTGAAAGATCAGGCCTCGACTGGTACATGCTGGGCACATGCGGCTCTTGGTTCGGCAGAATCCAATATGCTGAAAACAGGTCTTGCCGCAGAAGTTCTGAATGCTAATCATATGACAGGAGAAATTGATTTGTCTGAAACGCATCTTGTCTGGTTCGGGAACTGTCGTTACAGTACAATTGCATCTGATCCGCTGTATCAGAAAGGCAATAACAAAGGTCTTGACGGCTATCTGAATGACGGTTCGAATGCTTCCAAAGCAACGAGCGTTCTGGGCAGCTGGGTGGGCGCACAACTGGAAGCCAATGCTCCGGCGATTACTGATACAAGAGGAATTTCCGAATCAGAACGCTATACTGCTGCTGCACATCTTCAGAATACTGATATTCTTCAATCTGATGATATTTACAGAATCAAGCTCTGTCTGACAGAGCACGGGGCTTTATCTGTATCTTATTATGATGACAGTGCTTATTATTCAGAATCCAATTATGCCTATTATTATAATATAGACCCTTCGGATGAAAATTATATCAATCATGGACATGCAGTAACAGTCATCGGCTGGGATGATAATTTTTCGAAAACTAATTTCAACACTGCTCCGCCGGAGGATGGTGCATGGCTCTGTAAGAACAGCTGGGGTACGGACTGGGGCAATAACGGATATTTCTATATTTCCTATTTTGATACTTCGATAAATAATTTTACATCTTTTCAAATGGAATCCGTCAGCAATTACGATGCAATTTATCAATATGACAATGGTGTGACAGATTCTGTATACCGAAGCAGTTCCACCGGAACAGCCGGAGCGAATGTCTTTACTCCGGAAAAAAATGAAAATATCACTGCCGTTTCTTTCCGGACAAACTATGCTGATACGGATTATACAATCTCTGTCTATACTGATGTCGATACTTCCGAACAGAATCCTATGAACGGCACTTTGATTTCCAGACAGTCAGGGAATATCATCTATGCAGGCTATCACACAATTCATCTTGAAACACCTGTATTCGCCGAAAAAGGCAAAAAATTCTCTGTCGTAATCGCCTATCACAGAACCGGAAAAAATATCGGCAGTATTCCGTATGATACCCCCTCGAATCGTTCCGGAGTCTCTTATCTCTCCTCTTATGACCCCGATACAGATACTTATACGAACTGGAAAGAATATTATGATGATTATGAAACCAATGCGACAGCAAATCTCTGTATCAAGGCATTCACTAAAGACGGAATTATTATTGATGAAAATAATTTCCCCTATGCTCCATTGAGAAACTTTGTCGGCAATGCCGATCATGATACAGACGGAAACAAAATTCTCTCCACTTCGGAAATCAATCATATTACAGGCATCAGCGTCAGCGGCAAGACTACAAACAAGCCTACTTCCCTCAAAGGCATTGAACATCTGACAAATCTTGATGAACTTAAAATTACAGACTGTTCTGTTGTCTCACTGGATTTAAGCAGTAATCCCCTGCTGATGTCCAATAATTTCACCTGTACCGGATGCGGCCTGACTCTGGAAACTGTCGATACAGAATATCTTTCTTCACTGAATATCAATCCCAGTAAAATTCTTTCCATTTCCGGAGCGAAAATCGAGGGAGATAAAATCATCCCGACAGATACTACAATTCAATATACTTACGACTGCGGAAACAGACTGACGGCTGATTTTACAATCACTGCACAGCGTATCGGCGACAGCAGTGAAATTCTGTACACATTAGGCGATACAGATCACAGCGGTATCGTAGATGCAACAGATGCCGCACGGATTCTGGTAGCCGCTGCTGAACTGGGAGTCGGTGCGACATGTTCTCTGAATGCTGATCAGCAGACAGCCGGAGATGTCAATAAAGATCAACAGTTAGATGCTTCTGATGCTTCTATTATTCTGATTTATGCTTCCGAAACAGGTGCAGGAACGTTCAGCGGTTCGCTGGAAGAGTATCTGAATCAAAATGCCGGATAATCAAAAAATCAAAAAGACTGCCGTTTCCGGCAGTCTTATTTTTTTAAGCCTCGCTGAAATCTTTGATAATTCCGACAATATATTTCAGAATCGCCAGTGAGTCACCGGAATCCGGTGTACTGCTGTTATTGACATCAGCCGCTTTTTTCTGAGATTCTGTAAATACATCCTTACCGAGCAGATTTCTGTTCAGAGCGATAACATCCAAGATATTTATCGCTTTATTTCCATCCACATCACCGAGCATAATATCAGAATCGGGAACAGCAGCAGTTTCAGATTCAGTTTCCGAACTAATCTGAGTTTCTGTTTCCTGTTCAGTTTCAGATTCAGAAGTTTCTTCCGTGGGTTTGGTTTCGATCTGAACCGGATCAGATTTTCCGCCTGCATCGAGATTGCTGGAAGCACCGGAAGCATAGAATTCAGCTGTAGTCAGACCGGAATCTCCGAGTTTATGTGCATGATCAAGGCCGATATAAGTACCGTCAGTCGTCTGCCACAGAGAGGGTTCAAACAGACCGTATTTTTCTTCGTCCCATGTTGTGAAGTCATAGCCGAGGAGACCGCCGGTATCGCCGGAATTCGGATTCAGACACCAGAACGTATGATTAATATGATGATCAATCATGTAATCACGGAGCAGAGTCATCCATTTTTCATTTTTACCGCCATCCATATGGCCGCCCCATTCGCCGATCAGCAGAGGAGCAATATCCTGATCGTTGATATATGCCCAAGTATCATACCAGTAATCGTCTAATAAAGATTGTGTATCGAAGTCTTTATTAAACCATGTCTGTTCATAGACAGAAGGGCCATAGTCATGAGGAGAATAAACAATCTGAGAATTTTTCTTAGCATCGCCGAAATCAATCGGATAATCTTTTACGCCTCTGAGATTACCGCCCCACCATGCACCATACCAAGGGGAAACTTCAGCAGAAGCCTGCCAAATATCAGCAGTATCATAAGTCGCACCCTTATCAGTTTTCGGATACTGTTCAACGCCCTCGATCAGAATCAAAGCATTCGGATTGACATTCAGAATCGAATTTCCGCATTCTGTAGCGGCATAAGCCCAGTTATTTTCGAGTTTGGAATCATCCCATCTTGCAATACCGTTCGGACAGGTCGTACCGGAATAGCCTCTTTTTCCGTGAGGTTCGTTTTTGAGATCATAAGCTAAGATTGTATCATCATTGGCATAGCGTTCAGCG
>Ga0326513_10001631_pt1 | contig 17180 bp, 21 predicted proteins | sample 2_2465_0518_D_FD_203654 | JGI IMG/M metagenome (GOLD analysis project Ga0326513, IMG submission 203654) | Bovine rumen microbial communities from UC Davis, California, United States - 2_2465_0518 | ecosystem: Host-associated > Mammals > Digestive system > Stomach > Rumen | place: USA... | reverse complement strand
TGGTGCTGTATCAAATAATATAGTCTTTAATTCAATTGTAAATACTACATTAAAGGTTACAAATGCAACTGATACAACAAAACCAATGGCAGCTGCTCAATTTATGTATTATATTGAAGGACAAGTATCAAAGACATTAAACCTTAGAATAAGACAAAATGGAAATACTGATAGTTATTCATTCACAATAGGTTCAAATACATATATTGAAGCTCCATATATTACACCAACAATAAGCAAATTATATGATACAGGAGCAATTGAAGTTGAAGCATGGTTAAGTGTGGATGATACTACACTTGAATCAACTCATATAGTTAACCAATTCTATTTCCTTAATGGTGAAACAGAAGGTACTATTATAATTTTGAACAATAAGGCAACAAGTGTAAGCAACTACTCTAATGTTCATTTCTTTGATTTTGTATTATATAATCAAGGTTCAGATGTAAATATTAGAGTTGAAGACCAAGCAAATGTTTATATTAACTATACACAATATAACTGTCAAATAAATACAGAATACCAATTCTATAATTTACTTCAAATAGAAAGCCAATTAGATACTATTAACGCAATTGTAACAGTAACTACAAGTTCTGGAAGTGAATCATATGGTATTACTATTGACAACAGAGAAAATATGTCACCAACAGTTGGTGCTAATTTTATATTAAACCCTAATACTAGAAACAATTCAGAAACTACACCTAATAGAATTATAAATGAAGCAAATGGTGCACAAATTGCATCTACATTTACAGGCTTTAACTTTATTAATGATGGTTGGGTTAGTGATAATGATGGTTATAAAGTTTTAAGAGTGCCTGCTGAACACTCATTAAATATTCAATATGACCCACTTGATAACTTAACTTCAGGTACTACTATTGAATTAGACTATAAGATATATAATGTATTTAATGATAATGATATATTATTTAGATTTGATAGTACAACTGACAATAAGCCTCTTGGATTTATAATGAATGCAACAGAAGCTACATTCTATACAGTAAACAACCAAGTAAAGAGAGACCAAGATGTAGTTTTCCAAGAAGATGTTCGTACACATATGGCAATTAACATTATTCCAAACTTAGCGAATAGTGGTCTTAACTATATTAGAATATTCATAAATGGTGTAATGAATCGTGAAATGCTTTATGCATCTAATGATATATTTAAGAATGGTACACTAAGTATGAATATTGGTTCTACTAATTGTGATATAGATATATATGGAATTAGAATTTATAAGAAAGCATTAAGTGTTGGAAATGTTCGTCAAGACTATATGAGTACAATTCCAACTCTTGAAGGCAAACTTGCATTTAAAGCTGCTAATGATATTTTATCAGCTAATGGGACTATTTCATTTGATAAAGCAAGCGTAAAATATAATACTCTTATATGGGTAGGTAACATTCCATCAAAACAAACTGGTGATATTGAATATGCTGGTAAACTTAAAATAAATAAAATAGGTGACCCAGAACATAGTGGTACAATAACTAATCTTCGTTGTAAAGGACAAGGTTCATCTTCAAAAGGTTATTGGAAATGGAATCAACAATATGACTGGAACAAACTTAAAGATGAAAATGAACAAACAATTAAATCAGTATGGACAGATGGTAATGGAGAAGAACACAGAGATGGTTATAAATTGACTGGCAATGACCCAGCTGCTAAGAAATTGGTTGCTAAGTTAAACTGGGCATCTTCAATGCAATCACACAAACAAGGTTCAACTGCTCTTTATACTGATTTATGGAGAGAAATAGTTGGTGGTAATAGTATCACTAAAACAGAAGGTTTTGGAAATGTTAGAGTAACTGTTCATGAAGAGCCATTCTTATTCTTCGTTCAAGATAATGACAATTCAACCCCAGTATTTTATGGACTTATGACTTTTGGTTCAGGTAAATTTGACAAACCTACATTTGGTTATGATGAAGATTTATTCCCTGACTACTTAGTACTTGAAGGTACAGATAATGGTGTGCCTTTGACTCTTAGACAAGTGCCTTGGTTCGAGGATGAAATAACCTATAATATTGAAGAAGAATATTATGAATATGCAGGACAAGGTAACTGGGACTATGGAATGGGTAATCAAAATATGCTTCATTATTTCATTGATGCAAGTAACTTTGTTTATCAAAATGCAACAAGATTAAAACCATATACAAATGCAAGTGAATTAGATAATAACTTAGACAAGACTTATCAATATTGGAATACAACAACTGGTAATATAGTTCGTTATGACTATATTAATGGTGAATGGGTTAATGGTGGAATCACTAAAACAAATGGTGAATATGATGAGTTCAATATATTTACACAAACTGGAATTACACCAACAGGAAATAATAATGAAGATAATGCAGCCTTTATACAATGGAGAATAAATAACTTCAAAACAAAAATAGGTTTATACTATAATGTTGATGATGTACTTTATTCAATGGCATTCTTAAAATTGATAGCTGCTTCTGATAACCGTTGTAAGAATACATATGAATATCTTGACCCTGTAACTCATAAGATTTGCTTGGCACAAGATGATATGGACACAATCATGTTAACTGATAATGTTGGTAGAAAGACTAAACCTTATTATGTAGAAGAACATGATATAGACCCAAACGGTAAGCCTTATTTCAATGGTTCAGATAATAACTTCTTCTCATTAATGGATGTAGCATTTGAATCTGAATTACAAGCAAAAATGAGTGCAATATTCAACCAAATGCAAACAGTTAAATTTGGAGAGAGTGCAGAAGCTTGTCTACAAAACTATTTCTATTCAATACAAGAATATTTCCCTGCAGTTGCATATAATGAAACTGCTAGATTATTATATGAAGAAGCATCAGTTGCTCAGGAAGCAGGAATTTATGACAATACAACTCCAGCAATTTCTCAATCATTAGGTAACCAATTAGAAGCTGAGAAACAATGGTTTAAGAGACGTTTGAAATATTTGCAATCATGGAGTAAATCTGACCCATTTACTATTCGTTCAACTGATGCGGCATTACAATTCCGTTCAATTGTAAGTGGAACAACTCAATCAAACTACCAATTCAATTTAACTCCATGGCAATGGTTATATCCAAAGGTTGGTATTGGACAATCACTTGGTTCAGATAATTCAAGAGTAACTGCTCAAACAACTTATACTACAGGTACTTTAACTACTGATGGTAATACTGATACATATATTTATGGTATAGACTATTATAATAGTATTGGTGAATTCGGTGGCCAGGCAATTGGTGAAACATTTAACTTATCAGGTAAACGTTTACTTGAATTTAGTGCAGATAGTAGAGAAGTAGTTAACTATTTGTTCACACCACTTGCAATGACTGTTGCTTGTCCTGTATTGAAGACACTTTCATTATATGGATGTTCAACATTAGGTGGCTCACTTAATTTGACAAACTCTAAGAAATTAGTATCAGTAGATTTAAGAAGTACAGGATTGACAAGTGTCACATTACCTGAAACTGGAACATTAACAACAGTAAATATTCCTAATTTGACATCATTGTATTTTGTTAACTGTCCAAATGTAACAACATTTAGTGCTGATGGTTATACTAATTTTATTTCATTAACAACAGATAACTCAACATTAGCTTTACAGGCAATAACTAATGCAAGTAATTTGAATATTATTGATTTTAGAAACATCAACTTGAACATTAATGATGCAACTTTATCAAATAAGATGTATAATTTATTGGTTACAGAAGGCAATAGTTGTACAGGAACAGTTCAATTGAATAAACAATTGACAAGTGAAGAGAAGAATGCACTTATTAACAAATATGGAAATATTGATGATATGAGCAATTCATTATATGTTGAATATATTGTTCTTCATGGAAATACACCTGAATTAATAGGACCTGAAAGTATTGGTAAAGGAAAAACAGCAGAATATGAAATAATTTATTCTGGTAATGACATATCTAAATATAACTGGACTATTGAAGGTGCAGCTAATTACACAGTAAATAGAAATAAATGTAGAATAACTACTAAGAATAATAGTGTAGAAGATATAACAATTAGAGTTAGTTTTAATGTTGTTGGTACTCAACCATTACCAATGGTGACACAAACAGTAGATGTTATTGAAAATGTATACATTAATGAAATAATTGTCAATAATGGTAATCCATGCATAGCTAGTTCTACTAATTTTGCATTACCTATAACATATAACCCTGCAAACTATACTTCTAATATTGTATCAATTCAAAAATCTATTGATGAAAATATTTATTGTAGTATAATTAATGATGATAATACAAATGAAGTTAGATTTAATTACAATACATTTGTATCAACAAATGAAATCACAACTAAATTTAGAATATCTATCATAGATGAAGATAATAATACAATCACTGATGAATTTAATCTCAAACTTGTAAATCCAGTTAATGTATTAAACTTAAATACTAATACACCAATATGGACAAGAAATTAAAATTATATATTTAATATAACATGGCAACAATAAATACACAATTCAAACCAAATATTCCATATTTATTTGAAATTTCTTATTCACCAAATGACTCAACTGACCGTCCTGAAATAAGAAATATAAACATAACAAATAGTTTAAATGTAACTGATACTGATTTAATAGGACACATTGAAAATGCCTATATTGGTAATGGTAACACTATACCATCTGGTACATTTACTTTAACATATACAGGCAGTCAAAGAACTTTCACATCTAATATTAATTTCGTAATAGATGGAATAACAGATTATGAAAATGGTTTAAATGTTCCTCCTATTATATGTAATGGTACTTTACAACTAGACCCAGTAGAAATTCATAATCCAAATGAAAATGAAGTAACAGTACATATAAAACAAACTAATAGTAGTGCACCTTTATTAATGATAAAATATAAATATGGTAATAATGATTGGAATACATTTATAAAAACCGAAGTAACTCAAGGAAATGATGTATCAATAAAAAGTTTTACAATACCAGCAAACCAAAGTTTATATATATGTTCATTAGAAGATGATGATATAACTGATATTAATATTGATAAGGAAAGAACAACATTAAGGACATGGTGTTATCAATACAGTAATTTATATTTTTCTTGTGATAATAATGTAAATAATCTTAGTATTAGTGGAGATATAATGAGTTTAATTGATGCAAATAATATGGCATATCAATGTTTTAGAGGATTATTTAATAATTTTACGGCTTTAAAAACTGTAGATGAAGATTTTTTATCACCTAAAACATTATCAAGAGAATGTTATTATGGTATGTTTGAAGGTTGTACTTCATTAACCGATGCACCAAATTTACCTGCATTGACTATGGGACAAGAATGTTATAGGTATATGTTTAGCGGTTGTACATCATTAGAAGAAGCACCATTATTAGAAGCAACATCTATTGCCAGTTCTTGTTGTTGGGGCATGTTTAAAGGTTGTACATCATTAACAACTGCGCCACAATTACCGGCAACTTCATTAGCTGAATATTGTTATTATGAAATGTTTAGTGGTTGTACTTCATTAGAAGATGCACCAGAATTACCTGCAACAACATTAGCAAGGTCCTGTTATATGTATATGTTTACTGGTTGCAGTGCATTAACGACAACGACGCCTATTATTTTGGGAGCTTCAGAATTACATCAAGAATGTTATCGTTCAATGTTTAGTAATTGTAATAACGTAACAAGTATTAGAATGGAAGCAACTACGGCATGGTGGGATCCACATGATAGTGGAATGATAATGGCTGACTGGCTCAGTGGTACAGCAACATCAGGTCGAGGTACATTATATATTACATCAACCTTAAATACATTACGTCAAGATTGTATCAATGACTATGGTTATGATCCTATTGACCATCCTAATAATTGGGATGTTGTAGTGTACAATTAAATAATTTATAATATTATTGTATAAAGAAAATGGAGTATATTAATTTATACTCCATCTTATATATTATCATTTTTACAACAACAATGTAAAATAATTATTATTATATAAAGATAAAGAACGAAAAATTTAATGACAATATATTTAAAGGAAATGATTAGTATAGTTGCTTTCATTTCAGCCATTGTAATAGGTTTTATTGCATTATTTATCCCACCTTCTGGAATAATTGATGCTTCAGTGTTATGGTTCACTGCACAATTATTAGTATTTACCAGCAGCTTATTAGGGGTAAATCTCTCAATAGACGCTCTAAAGAAAAATATAAATAATAAATAACATGATTAAAGTAATTGAAACAACTAATGAATATGATATATATTCACAAGACGGATTAAAATCAGGAGAACTTGTTTTTGTTAAAGAAAACAATTCAGTCCACTTTTTAACTAATAATATTACAGGTAGAACACAAACTGTTAATTCTTTTGTAAATGTTCAGGCAGACTGGGCAGAAGAAGACCCTAATAAATTAGATTATATAAAGAATAAACCAGAATTATCAACTGTAGCAACAAGTGGTGATTATGATGATTTGACTAATAAACCTGAATTATTTAGTGGTGATTATGATGATTTGACTAATAAACCTGAATTATTTAGTGGTGATTATGATGACTTAACCAATAAGCCAACTATTCCAACTAATACATCTGACTTAACAAATGATAGTGGATTTATAACATCTATACCAAATACTGTTGTAACATCTACAACCACAAACTTGAAAATTGAAGTAGTAACAGAAATGCCTGTATCACCAGCTAATGACACTATCTACTTCGTTAAAAATAATGCTTAATTAGATTATGATAGGATTTGATTTAAATGATGTTTCCAATATAAATATAGGAAATATAACAATTGGTTCTGTATATGTTGGAAATACAAAAATATGGGAAGATGGTCCAGCACCACATGATTATGAACAAGATTATTTTACAACAGTAGCTAAAGGTAATGGTAATATAGGATTTAGTATTACTTCAGATGTACCTACAACTAATTTGACTTCTATTAGCTATTCTACTGATAATGGTAGTACATGGACAACTACAAACAACGTAGATAGTCAAGCAGTGACAATAACTGTAGCTGTAAATAATGGAGATAAAGTATTATGGAAAGGTGTAGGAAATAAAATGTATACTGACAAGCAGAATTATGCAAAATTTACATCAACTACTAATTTTGATGTTGAAGGTAATATTATGTCATTACTTAATGGTGATAATTATTATCACTCAACAATTGACACTAATTCTAAAAGTCAATTTAATAGATTATTTTATAATGCAGGTTATTTACAGGATGCTTCTAATTTAATATTACCTGCAACAACATTAGCATATTATTGTTATATGGATATGTTTAGTGGTTGTACATCATTAACAGCTGCTCCAGAATTACCTGCTACTACATTAGCAAACGGTTGTTATTTTACTATGTTTAAAGATTGTACTTCATTAACAACTGCTCCAGATTTACCAGCAACTACATTAAATATACAATGTTATTCAGGTATGTTCTATGGTTGTACAAACTTGAATTATATTAAAATGTTGACAACTGATATTAGTGCAACTTTATGTTTAGACGGATGGGTTAACGGAGTATCTGCAACAGGAACATTTGTAAAAGATGCGAACACAACTATTCCAACAGGTACAAGCGGTATACCAGATGGATGGGCTGTAATAAATCAATAAAATATTTGAATTTTTATTTTAACGTAACTATATTTATATTAGGTACAAATTTAAAGATATATTTTGGGTATTAAGAAATGACCTGCTTTTCAATTGGGCAGGTCATTTCTTGTATATTTCCCTGTGACATCTCTTTTGTATGTCTTTGCATCTTCATATATAAGGTCCTTTGTCTCATCTTCATTTATTCTGTATATTCTCTTATATTGGTTCCTTGCAACATATATGTAATGTCCAACTTGTGGTACTATAACACCATTGTATTCAAAATCTAAACTATACATTTTCCTATCAACCTTTTCAACCCACACCTTCGATATTACATTTTTGATTATTTCTAATTTAGTATCAAAATTATCGACCTCTTCATAATTTATCTTTTCAACATCTATACTATTGGGATTCTCTAATATATTGTTCAATTCAATTATTTCTGCTGTTGTCCTGTCCTTTTTAGTATTATATATATTTAATTCCTTTATTATATTAGAGTTTTGTCCATCAAACAGTTCTTTTGTTATATTCCCTTCCAAATATATATTTAACAACTTTTGTTGTTTATCTTTTAGTTTTGAAATATTATATTCATATTGCTCTATCAATACTTTCTTCTCTTCTATTTGTGTTCTTGTATTTACTATTGTGTCGACATTGCTTGTCATAGCCTTTATGTTCGCTGCCACTTTAGCTTCTTCCCACAATAACCATTCAACTGCATCAATATTTATGGTGACACTATGACTTTTATCGGTACAACAGTTATATGCATGAGTATTACCTCCAACTGGTGTCAACATATTACCACATTCTTTACAATATAGTCTTCCGCGTCCCAACCAATTATGTTTACATTCAAATCTTGGAAGACTTCTTGAATTCTTTGCTTTTTCTGCTGCTTTATCATGTAGTTCCTGACTAATCAATGGAGGATAACACCAATTCCCTTCCCAATATATTGGAGTGTCAAACAAATGCTTCATCTTTCGTTGTGCCTTTGTATATGGCAAAACTGGAAATACATCTGGATATTTTGAATTTGCCCACATATAAGTAGAATATAATGATGCATCATGGTCTTCTACATAATGAGAAAAAATCGCAGAAACTATTGGTGAATGTACTGGATGAGGCTCTATAAATTTGTCCTTATTCTTTATATAGCCAAATATTACACTTCCACCAAACTTCTTTCCCTGCTGACGTAATTCATTTTTTGCTCTCATGAAACGTTCTTTCTTCAGAGACATTTCGTTTTCTGATATTGTCGCAAAAAGACTAAATACAATACTTGCTGTTGTATCTATTTGCTTTCTATCATTGGTCAACAACTTTACATATGGGTTCAATATATAGAGCTGTATTTTTTTCTCCAACAAATAATCTCTAATACTATATAATACAGCTTGTCTTCTGGCTAAACGACTTGGCTCCCAACAAATGACACAGTCAATAGTTTTGTCATTTTCTATATATTGTTTTAGTTTTTGAAGACCTTCTCTTTCTTCCTCTCTTAACTTAATGGCAGACTCAACATTCTCTACCAATATTTGTTGTTTTTCACTATAACCAAGACGTTTTGCTTCCGCCTTTAACTCATTAGTTTGTGACTCTAAACTTTGTTGTGCAGTAGAAACACGTGATAAAATAATAATCTTTTTCATAATTACAACCATTTTAATTTGATTGCAAAATTACAAAAAGATTTTTAATTACCAAAATAAAATTCATAATATTATTAAAATTTTAATATTATTTATATTTTTAACCTTTGTTAACGTTTAGGTTAAAAACAATAAAAATACACTCAGAGACACTTTATACTGTTAGATAATAGTTTATCCATTTACGTATAATTAGTGTCTCTGAGTGTATCTGGTGATTATTTAGACCAGTTTAATATTCTTCATTCTTTAATACTTTTCCATCTTTGTCTTTAATATACATGGATTTTAAATCACCAACTATATAGTTTTCAACTAATGTATTAACAGTAAGGAATATCCAATCTTCTTCATCATCATCTAATTCATCCATTGCATCTTTAATTTCATCATCTGAAAATCGTTCCCCTATTGTATAGTTATTAGTATAAAAAGAACCTTCTTCTTCTGGGTCCCATTCTTCATACATCACATATAATGATTTGACGTATTCTAAATCTTTATTCATAATTTTAATTTTTTAGTTTAACATATTGAATAAACGCATATATTATTAAAAAATTGTGTAAAGCACACTCAGAGACACTTCTATAAGTTTTAATGTTACCAATTAAATTCATTATAGAAGTGTCTCTGAGTGCATCTAGTGAATATCTAGACCAGTTCTAGTCTTATACATCATAATTACCTAATAAATCTGGACCCAATTTATGGTTAAATCCCCAAATGATATTATAACAAAACAGGATAATTTGGAAGTCTTTGTCATCTTTTGTGATTTCAATAAGCCTAAGTTTTCTTCTGCCATAACTGTATTTTGGACTACCATTTTTGAAATAAGCGGACAAAATCTCATCACCATTTTTTGATTCAATTTCTTCTCTTTCATTTAATAAGTAATAGAGATGTCCACACATAACTTGTGGAACTTTAGATAGACGTTCCCAATACCTTGTCTTTTTGAGAAGATTCATAATTAGTTCGTAGTTCTCTAACTCTTTGCCTATTAACTTTTTCATAATCGTATAATGTCAATTTTGTCAAATTGTCATAATTTGACAATAAATTTTTAGTTATATACTATTTATTATTACTCCAAACAATTATTCAATGCTTCTATACATTCTTTCTGATAGTTCTTTAAATCATCATATGTAGGGCAATTATCATAAATCTCTTCTGCCATTCCATCTTTTATTGATGAATAATAGTCTCTAATTGAACCTTCGATGTCAATTGGTTCAGATATTAGTGTATAGAATGTTGTTCTCCATTTTTCACCATTCTTATTATAATACACTGATACTCTACATAGTTCTGAATAAGCTGGCAACCATTTGTAATCTACTCGCTCAATTTTGTGAAGTACTGTTACATTTACCTTTGTGATTTCAAAATTCTTTTCCATATTTTTTTATTTTTAAGTTATTTATTTGTTAATTACATACTAAATATAGAAACTGTTTACAAAAAATTCAAACTATATTTAAATTTCTATATTAAAAAATGATAGATACTGTTTGATGAATAATTGTTTTTGATTATTATCTTTTGTTTTCTCTATTAATTCTTTTATTTGGTTAGTTGTTATTTCTTCTTTCATATAACGGTCATTTGTAATTTTATAAAGAAACAACAATTCCTTCATATAACCGAGAAAACCATCTCTCTTAATTCTGTACAATTTCTCTTTTGAAACTTTTGTCTCATCAATACTTACTGTTAATAACATAATATAATACAATTTACCTGTACATTGTGAGGTTCTAAATTAAAACTAAAAATTTACAACCTTAACATAGACACTTTTGAAATATTATTTGAAAATTTAATGCTAATAAATGTTAAAAAAGGAGACTATTTCTAGCCTCCTTTCTGACTTCGTTTTCAACTTCTTTTTTAAGTGGGAAGTTCAAAAGTAGTTACTCTAACAAAATCCATGACCACTATCTACACGTGTATTAATTAATAATGTCAATTTTGACAAATTGTCATAATTTGTCAATAATGTCTAAATCGTACACCATATCTATATACCTAAGATTGGACTCCAATTCATCACTAGACATAGCTCTTACTAAGGCATCTAATAGTTGTTCATGACCCATTAGCTCTGTCATTTCATCTACAATGTAGTATAAATCTTCTCTTTCCATATTAGTTTTTATTGGTTGTGTGATGTAAAATTATAAAAAAATATGCACAAAATGTAAAAAAGTCTGAAATATTTTAAACTTTTATTAAAAAAATTACTATTATTAATTATAAAATATAAAAATTTAACAAATATATACAATTAAATGATATGGAATTACATAATAAGTTAATTATGGCCGAACACGACAAATACGGCATTTGGTACTTCACCAACAGAAAGAAGATTGAATGGGCTTTAGAAATATTTCAAGGTTCAATAGACTGGTTTATGCGCAAAGCTGCATTGAAAGGAGAAAAAACATGGAAAGTAAGAGATTGGACTTTCTCATGGGTAGATGATAGTGACAATATAATATATAAATATATAAATCCTGAAAGAAAAGATATATTTGGGGATTAAACTATTATGTGGAAGACAAAGGAAGAAATGAATAAATGGGAACTCATGGAATGTCGTATAGGGCATTTCATGATGTTCAAAATAAAAAATGGAAAAATATATTATAAAATATAAAAAATGACATATGATTTATTTGATGACTTTATAAAAATGAAAACTACCGTGTATTTATATAGTGAATACACTAATAATGAAGGGGAATTGAAAAAAATACCTTTATGCAGACCAATGAAAAGGGATGTTCATTTAATAGATATATTAGGTACATTCAAATTAAATTATCTTTTTAAAGAATCTGCATATGGAAATAACTTAAAGGACATAACATTAAAAGCTAGGACTTATTCTCATGGAAGTATTGAATATAATGACATTAAAATGAGAATGCCAGGTTTTACATGGAATGGTGTTGTAAAGAAAGAAGAAGATTTTGATGTAGAAAATCAGGAAATATATATTAAAAGATGTCGAAGATTAAATGAAAACATAATACTTAATGGACTTGTATGTATTGAATTTGATGAAGTAGAATCAAAAGATGTTCCTGATATAATACAAAAAGCACTTGCAACATTTCCTCATTTAGTATATGCAGGAAGAACATTAAGTAACAAATTATTCTGCATGCATAGAGCTGATGAAAACTTAAATAATAAGAATTATATTGATTATTTCATGACATTAGCTGTTATGTATAATAATGAATTAGGAATTAAGGCAGATAGTAGTGTAAATGATGTAGCAAGAATAAGATATATGTGTGACCAAATAGGCGCAAAAGTAAATGTAAAATATTGTGACTTTTCTCCTATTGAAAACATTAAAATAGAGTATGATAAGATATTTAATGTAGATGAAACACAATATATTAGACGTGCAGCTGATTATAAGCCTGAAAAAGATGATAAGATATATGATTATGACTCAGAAAAAGGCTTTTATTATGGACACACAAAACAACATTTACATAAAATTGGTGACTTAATAGTACCTGTTCCATCAATTGAACAAATTATAAATACATTAGTGGCATTAGGTAAAAGTTGTGATGAAATAATTGATTTATGGAAAAATACCCTAAACTATTATAACTATAACACTAATTCAAGAGACATTAATGACAATATAAGATTAACTAAGAAAATTGTAAAAGATAATAGAGAATTTACTATTGGGAAATTTACCTATAACTTCTTATTGATGTTTTTTCCACAAATATTAGGAAAGAAATCATTATTTCTAGACAAAAATGAATTTCTATGTGACAGATATTATGAAGTATTGTTAAATAGTATTTTGACACATAACAAAATATTAATTCATGGTGACACAGGTATAGGAAAGACAAGATTTGCGAACAAAATTGGTGAAGAAAGAGATGTAATAGTTATAGTACCATATAAAGCACATATGGACAACTACCCACAATATAAGCAAATTGAAATAAAACAGGATATGGAAATGCTTAAAAGTGGTGTAATTATTTGGGATAGATTTGTAAGATTATATAACAATGGACTAATTGATGAAAACTCAATAATTATAGTGGATGAATCACATAAACTATTCTTAGACCAGACATATAGAAAAGCAGCCATTGATATGAACAATATATTGAGAAAAATAAACAACCATATATGTTATATTTCTGCAACACCAATAAATGAAATAGATGTAGAAGAAACATATAGATTTGAAAAATTTCGTAAAAGTGTAAATGTAAACTATATTAAGATTATTCCCACAATAGATAGTAACATAAATAAATCATTAACATTACAGGCAATACTACATTTAATATATGGTAACCTAAACTATTATGACCATATATTCATAGCATCAGACCATTTAGCACAAATGATATATGATAGACTATATGGAAGATATGACTGCCAATTAATAAGAGCAAGTCAAAAAGATGATGCAGAATTTTTGGAATTGATGAAAAAACAATTATTGAAGCATAAAATTATAATAGGTACATGTATTTCATATGAATCATTAAACTTTAATAATAAGAATGAAAAGATTTTGACAATATCAGATATGAATGAAAAAACAACTGCACAAGTTATTACACAAATAGCTGGAAGAGTACGTTTTTCTCATAATAAAGTACATTTAGTTGAATTAGTACAAACAATAGAAGCAATAGATTACCAAAAAGAAGCTGAATACTATAATAAAATTAATGAAATAAAAAATAAATATAATATATATAACAGAAATCATTATGTTCAAAATAATGCAGATGTTTTAGAAGATGTCAATTTATGGTATTTAGAAAACAACACTATTGAAACAATTAAAGAAAATTTGCCTGAATACATTAATTGGACTGAAAGTGAAATCTTAGCCAATAATATTTCAGATAAATCACCACTTAATGAAGAGACTAAAAACTATATTATTGAATATCTACAAAAATATGATAATGAAATGTTCAATAATACAGATATACTATTGAAAGATGAAGATGACTATATGTGTGACTTTTTCAATAATACAAACTTTATAAGAATAAATGAAGAAGCACAATCTGGATATATTATTAGAGAAAATATTAGAGAACAACAATACTCTTATTCTAAATTACTTACATATATAGATAATAAAAAGATTAATGAATTTATAGTTAAATCACATAATATGCCTAAAGGTGTCAATAAAGATATATTGAGAATACTTGATATAATAAAACTGGATGAATCAATATATGTCGACTATATATGTGAATTGGAATTATATTTGAAAAACCTTAATGGTATATATGAAAAAAGACTTGAAAGAGACATTAATGAAATAAAAAATATTAGAAAGAAGTATCGCAAGTGTTATGTTGATGATGAATATACTACATATAACAATATATTTGAAGAATACAAAAAGGATAAGATAAACAAATATAATAAAAGATTAGAAAATAGTAGTAAGGGTGGCAAGAAAACAAAAATGATAAAAGATTTGAAAACTGGAAAGATATATGATAGCGTAATTGCCTGTGCAGCTGATATTGGACACCATAGACATTATATTTCTAAACATAAAGATAGATTTGAATTAGTAAAATAAGTAACGCAAATAGAGTACATAAGTACTTGTATATATATATACTACACTTACTTATGTACCCTGTTTTAGCTTAATTTTTTAACAAATATCAATATCAAATATGTCAAATATGTTCTATTTTTATCAAATAACAATATTGGTAAGATGACATCAAAATATGAGAAAGATATGTTAGCACTATTCAAAACTCGTTATCCTGACATATACAATGAATTAGACAAACAGTGGAGAATAGATGAGACAAACAGAAGATTAGAATCAAATTATAAGTTTAGATGTAATGACAAAAGACAAATACGTAAATATAGTAACACAATTGATAGATGAAATAATAGCTAATACAAAAGAATTAGCAAAGGTAGAGAATATGGATGAACGATTAGTAGGAAAAGAATATAAAGACAACATGACTAATAATATAACAACTAATATAAACACAATTAAAGCAAAATTAGTATCTGAATTTTTAAACAACTATAATAGAAATTACTATTATTGAATATAAGGGAAAACAATTGATTTTTCTTCTTAGGTATATTTTTAAATTATATATTTTTTTATTTTTTATATTTTATTTGTTATATTGATAGACTTGCTTGTGAAAGTAGGTCTATTTTTTTATGTATTTATCCCAGAACTGCACTCTAATTCACTTTCTAATGGTTAAATTATATCCTATTATCTATGACATTTAAGTGACACTCGATGCATTGAGAGAACATCTAGACTAGTTTAATGATTTACTTAGACTAATATAAAATACAATAGCATAAAAAACTGCAAAAACTTTCAATCATTTTATTTCTATTTTATTATTATTAAATAAATAGATTAGTCTATTTGTTATAACAACAGCAATGTTGTTTAAATATTAACAACAATCAAAACAATGTACATAGACATATACGATAATACAGATGACTCTTTTATGAAGCGTCTATCAGAAGAAGAGATATTCAATTCTTGTGGTAGAGACAATGAAATGTATGATGACTTCATCAGACATATTAAGACACACCCTTATGTTAAGAAATTACACCAAAAATGGATTTATAATGAATAATATGGAAAAGGAAATTAAAATATCAGCAAAAATCAATATAGAAATAAAGGAAATGAACCTTGACATGTATTATGACTTAATCAGATATTTGAATGAATTAAGTATCAATGAAGGATGCATGTATTATAAGACCACAAATACAAATACATTTTATAAATAGTTATGACAGCAATATACAGCTTATTAGTAGTTATTTACATCATTATAGGTGTATATGTATGTAAGCAATATATAGACATGAACCCTATAAAGATAAAGAAGATGAAGAAAACAGATATGATTGAGAGAATAATAAAGAGAACATCAATTATATTGTTTTACCCTATATACGGTATAGTAATATCAATAGGGTTATTAATTGAACTATTAACAGAAGATGAACCATTTAAATGATATGATAAAGAAAGAATATGCAGAACTAAACAGACCTAGTGAACTAATAGTAGATAAAGCAGAATACATTAAGATATTAAAGGAAGCAGATTATTTGTTATTTTTAATAAAGAAAGCATTAGGTAAAGATGTTTAATGAATTGGAATATATAGAACAACGTATTAGTATATACAATAAGTTAATACAAAAACAGGAACAAAAAATAAATAATATTAGAAAAACATTTGGTTACGAACCTTTATATGAATTAACCGTATTGAAGAAGTATCAAAGGAAGGTTAAATCATTGGAGGCAAGTAAAGACAGGTATGTAGTATATGCCAACAATTAATAGGAAGAGGATGTATCAGAAGGATGTACCTTATAAGCATGACAGTAATTCAGCTAAATACTACAATAGCATACAATGGAAGAGGTTAAGGAACTACTATATAAGGAGACACCCTTTATGTGAAGAGTGTTTAAGTAAGGGTATAGTGAAGCCAGCAGAAGAAGTACATCATATAAGACCATACTTATCATCATCTACTGAGGAAGGCAGATGGACACTACTAACAGACGAGTACAACCTTAGAGCTTTATGCAAAGAGTGTCACAATGAAGCACATAGAAAATTAAATAATATTAGAAAAATTAACGCAAAGTAAAGCCTGGCTATCCGTTTTTTATGTTGAGCAGGTAGAGAATACGCGCTTTAATC
>Ga0326513_10001630_pt1 | contig 17194 bp, 13 predicted proteins | sample 2_2465_0518_D_FD_203654 | JGI IMG/M metagenome (GOLD analysis project Ga0326513, IMG submission 203654) | Bovine rumen microbial communities from UC Davis, California, United States - 2_2465_0518 | ecosystem: Host-associated > Mammals > Digestive system > Stomach > Rumen | place: USA... | reverse complement strand
ACGACTCGAAGATATCGAATACCTTACGAAGGAATCCGTAAGCCAAAAGCATACGGCTTGATGTGATACGGATAGCAGTGATGTTATCTTTTGCTGCAACTGCCTTTATCTTGTTTTTCTCTGTTTCATTGCTGATGACTGTACCAGGAGCCTCCGGAGCCATTGTGTTGAGCAGTTTTACAGGTATTCCTGCAAACTTAGCCGGCTGCACACAAGTAGGGTGGAGGATCTTTGCTCCGAAGTATGCCAACTCAGCTGCTTCTTCGAAGTGAAGATGACCGATTGGTGATGTCTTGTCAACGAATCGCGGGTCGTTATTGTGCATACCGTCTATATCGGTCCAAATCTGAATTTCCGAAGCACCAATAGCAGCACCTATGAGTGATGCTGTATAGTCGGAACCGCCACGCTGCAGATTGTCAACTTCACCATAAGCATTGCGGCAGATGAAACCTTGAGTGATGTAAATCTCTTTGTCAGGATTTTCTTCCAACTGCACCTTCAGTTTCTTGCTGATGTACTCCAAGTCAGGTTCGCCGTTTTTGTCTGTACGCATAAATTCGAGCGCAGGAATAAGACATGAGTTGTAGCCCTGTTCTGCCATGTAGTTTGCAACCATGTTGGTAGAGATAATTTCGCCCTGGCCAACGATGATTTTCTCTTCAAACATAGTGAAGATTCCTTTTGCAAACGAACGCAGATAGTCGAACTCTTGCTTGATGAAGTCAAGTGTTATAGTCTTATATTCGTCTGTTGTATATAATTCTGAGATGTGCTTTTTGTATTTCTTCTCCATCGAGTTGATAACTTCGTATGCACCCTCCGGATTTTTCTTGTAGAGGTAGTCACAGATTTCCAACAGGGAGTTGGTTGTTCCTGACATAGCAGAGAGAACAACGATTTTCTGTTCGCCGTCTGAAATCAGTTTTACTACATCTTTCATTCTTTGTGGGGTACCTACGGATGTACCACCAAATTTTAGAACCTTCATTGTATTGTTGTTTTTTATTGTTTGCTTAATAATAGATTATGTGAAACTAATGATTATTGAGATTAAAGGAACTCATTAGCCAAATCTGCCCATCCCTGAGCATCATCTTCGTCGGCAGCTTTGCGTTCAGATTCGATTGCTTCTGAGTCGTTGGTGATTTCTATAATTGAGGAATTCTTGCAGTGAAACACACGTCCCGGATATTCCTCGAGGAGTGACAGGTTGTGAGTAATCATCAGAACCGACGAACCAACAGAACAGATGTTTCGGAGCAGTTCTGTAATGAGTTTTCCGGTTTCTGTATCAAGATTTCCTGTCGGTTCATCAGCAAGAATCAGTTTGGGGCTGTTGAGTATTGCTCTTGCAATAGCTATACGTTGCTGTTCGCCTCCGGAGAGTTCGTTTGGCATCTTGTCTGCCTTGTCGGACATCTCCACAAGTTGAAGCACCTCATTGATTCGCTGAGTTATGTCTTTGGGATTCTTCCATCCTGTTGCACGAAGAACGAATCGCAGATTTTCTGCTACAGTGCGGTCAGTGAGCAGTTGGAAGTCCTGGAAAATGATACCCAGTTTACGTCTTAGGTCGGGCAGTTTGTTTCGTTTTATCTGAAGCATGTCGAAGTCGAGCACTTTGGCTTCGGTTTCTACATCACCGCGTTCTTTTCGCTGTTTCTTATTACCATTGCAGGGCAGTTCGCCGTACAGGGTTTTGATAAACGAACTTTTTCCAGAGCCTACCTTACCAGTAAGATACACGAATTCGCCCTCGTTGATGTTTATGTTTACATTCTCGAGGATGAGTGTGTCTTCCTGATAGACATTGACGTTTTTGTAGTTGATTAATGCTTGTGCCATGTTGGATCGTGACGTTCTGCGAGTTCTCTCGCCAAATCTTCAATTGTGAGACCTTTGCTTGTGAGCAATACAATGAGGTGGTAAAGCATATCGCTTGCCTCATAGACGAGTCGTTCGTTATTATTTGCTACAGCTTCGATTACGGCTTCTAACGCTTCTTCTCCTACTTTCTGAGCCATGCGGTGGCAACCATCTTTGAACAGACTGGTTGTATATGAACCTTCCGGCATTTCCTCGTGACGCTTTTCAATGAATCGCTGCAATTCTACGAGGAACATGATAGGGTTGTCGTTAGTTTCGTTCCAGCAGGTGTCGGCACCAGTGTGACATACAGGTCCGACGGGATTTGCTTTGATGAGCAGAGTGTCGTTATCGCAATCGATAGCAACAGAAACGAGATTCAGGAAATTACCACTGGTTTCACCCTTAGTCCATAGTGTCTTACGTGTACGACTATAGAAAGTCACCTTTCCGGTTTCCATCGTCTTCTTATATGCTTCCTCGTTCATGAATCCGAGCATCAGCACCTTTAGGGTCTTGGCATCCTGTATGATTGCAGGTACCAACCCGCCCATTTTCTCAAAATCTATATTCATATTCTAATATTAATTCCTTCGTTAATCAAGTATTGTTTCAGTTCCGGAATTGGTATTTCGCCAAAGTGGAATACGCTGGCTGCAAGAGCTGCATCAGAATGTCCATTGACAAATGTATCGCGGAAGTGTTCTTTTTTTCCTGCTCCACCACTTGCAATTACAGGTATAGTGAGTGAATCGGACAGTTGTCGGAGAGCCTCATCTGCAAATCCGTTCTTTACTCCGTCGTGGTTCATTGAAGTGAAAAGAATTTCACCTGCACCTCGTTCGTTTGCTTCCTTAGCCCATTCAAACAGATTGCGTTCAGTTTCTATTCGTCCGCCGTTCAGGTAACAATACCATCCTTTCTCTGTCTGTTTTGCATCGATTGCAACCACACACACTTGTGAACCGAAATGAGTAGCTATCTCATCTATCAGTTCCGGTCTTCGGATGGCAGCCGAGTTGATGCTGACTTTATCAGCCCCTGCATTGAGAAGTCGCTCTACATCTTTCAGCTCATTGATTCCACCACCTACAGTGAAAGGGATATTTATCTCCCTGGCTATTTTTCCTACAAGTTCAGTAAATGTTTTTCTGCCCTCATGACTTGCAGTGATATCGAGATATACCAATTCGTCAGCACCCTGTTCTGAATATGCCTTTCCCAGTTCGATAGGGTCGCCAGCCTGTCGGAGGTTCACAAAATTTGTGCCCTTTACAGTTTGTCCGTCTTTAATATCAAGACAAGGTATGATTCTTTTTGCTAACATTATTAATTGGTTTCAAGTTTCAGGATTCATGTTTCAGATGAACTTTGCGAGTTCTTCCATTTTTATTCTTCCTTCGTAGAGTGCTTTGCCAAATACTACGGCAGGTATTCCTGCTGAGTCGAGCGCTTCGATGTCTTCTATACAGCTTACTCCACCACTGGCTATGAGTCGCATGTCAGGAAATTGCCCCATCACCTGCTTATAGAGTTCTATGGCTGGTCCTTCGAGCATTCCATCTTTCGATATGTCGGTGCAGAGAACGTTTTCCACTCCCTGGTTGACATATTTCTGCAGGAACGGCATCAACTGGTCGTTGCCTTCCTCTTTCCACCCGTTTATGCTGATGAGTCCGTTTTTTACATCGGCTCCCAGAATTACTTTTGCAGGACTATATTTTTCAAGCCACTCGCTGAAAAGCCCGGGATTTTTCACAGCTATACTGCCTACGGTTACGAGTGAGGCTCCGCTGGCAAAAGCTATGTCTATGTCTTCGTTTGTCTTGATGCCGCCACCAAAATCGATAACGAGTGATGTGTGGTCTGCTATTCGTTCTATTATGTTATAGTTTACGATATGTTGTGACTTTGCTCCGTCAAGATCCACAACATGGAGTCGGCGCACGCCAAACGATTCTATCATCTTAGCCACTTCCAGAGGGTCGTCGTTATACACTTTTTTAGTGTCGTAATCGCCCTTGGTCAGGCGTACGCACTTACCCTCGATAATGTCTATGGCAGGTATTATTTCAATCATCTACAGTTCAATAAAGTTTTGCAATATACGTTCGCCCACTTTTCCACTCTTCTCAGGATGGAACTGAGTAGCGTAGAAATTATCTTTGTGCAGTGCAGAAGAATAGGGGAGAATGTAGTTTGTGGAAGCAATGGTAAACTCCGACAGGGGTGCATAGAAGCTATGGATGAAATAAACGAATTCGGGATGCTCAAAACCTTTGAATAATGGTGATTTGCAGTTCTCGATAGTGTTCCATCCCATCTGTGGTACTTTGTCTTCATGACGCAGAGGCTGAAACCTCTTCACGTCGATGTCGAAAATTCCTAAACAATCAGTGTCGTACTCTTCTGAGTGGCGGCACATCAGTTGCATACCTATACAGATTCCTAAAACCGGTTGGGTCAGAGAGCTGATAACTTTGTCAAGACCGCGTTCTCGCAGATAGTGCATAGTTGTGTTAGCCTCACCCTGACCAGGAAAAATAACCTTGTCTGCTTTACGCAGTTCCTCCGGATTGTCAGTAAGTTTTGGCTCTATACCCAATCTTTTTACAGCATTGATTACTGAGAAGATGTTACCAGCATTATATTTTACAATTGCTATGTCCATTTGTGAAAATGAGCCGAATGCGGGACTCGAACCCGCGACCTACGCATTACGAATGCGTTGCTCTACCAACTGAGCCAATTCGGCAACTTTTTGCTTGTATCCTATAAAAAAATCGGTTGCAAAGGTAAGATTTTTTAAATTAATTACAACCAATAATCAAATGTTTTTTAAATTTGCGCATAATTACGAATAAGATATACTTTACCGATGAGAAAATACCAGAAGAATCTTACTGTTTCCGAGGTTGAACATCTGAATGGGAAATATGTTCTGCTGAAGCTTACAGATAGTGAGCCGCTCCCTGATATCCTTCCTGGACAGTTTGTGGAAGTACTGACGCCAAATAATATGACCCTATTGCGACGTCCGATATCTGTTAATTACGTTGATAGAGATAACAATCAACTATGGTTGCTCATAGCTATGATTGGTGATGGCACCAAGGCAATAGGCAGTCTTCGTCCTGGAGAGATGCTGAATCTGGTATTCCCTTTAGGAAATGGTTTTTCTCCTGTCCGGAAGGTCGGTGAAGAAGTCTTGCTGGTAGGAGGCGGAGTAGGAATTGCCCCATTGCTTGAGTATGGAAAATACCTGAAAGAGAATGGCGCAAAACCATTTTTCTTGCTTGGTGCACGCACTGCCGCCGACCTGCTTTTGATTGACAAGTTCGAGTCTATTGCACAGGTTTATGTCACTACTGAAGATGCATCGGCTGGAGAAAAGGGATTTGTCACTCAACATTCCATCTTGCAAAAGAAAAGATTCGATCGCATCTCTGTTTGTGGACCAAAGCCTATGATGGTAGCTATTGCTGCTTATGCTAAACAAGCCAACATACCTTGTGAGGTAAGTCTTGAGAATATGATGGCTTGTGGACTTGGTGCATGTCTTTGTTGTGTAGAGAAGACGGTGAAGGGGAATGTGTGTGTATGTACAGAAGGACCAGTTTTTAATATAAATGACTTGACATGGCAGATATAAAAGTAAACATAGCAGGCATACAGATGAAGACTCCAGTGATGACCGCCTCTGGCACCTTTGGTTATGGTTTGGAGTATGCCGATCTTGTTAATTTGGAAGATATAGGTGCTATTATTGTGAAGGGTACCACTTACGAAGCTCGCCAAGGTAATGACTATCCACGAATGGCAGAAACTCCTTCTGGTATGCTCAACTGTGTTGGTCTGCAGAATAAGGGTGTAAAGTATTTCTGTAATAATATCTATCCCCAAATAAAGGATTTGAAGACCAATATGTTGGTTAATGTCAGTGGTTCAGCTCCCGATGACTATGCTAGATGTGCAGAACTAATCAATGAACTTGACAAGATTCCTGCTATCGAACTGAATATCTCATGTCCGAATGTGAAACAAGGTGGAATGGCTTTCGGGGTTACTACCAAAGGGGCTGCTTCAGTGGTTAGAGCCGTTCGTGCTGTATATTATAAACCTATCATAGTAAAACTATCTCCAAATGTTACAAACATTGCTGACATAGCCCGTGCTGTACAAGACGAGGGAGCAGATGCTTTATCATGTATCAATACGCTGATGGGTATGTCTATAGACATTGAAAAACGCCGTCCTCGTCTTTCAATATCTACTGGTGGTCTTTCCGGTCCTGCTGTGAAACCTGTTGCCTTGCGTTGTGTATGGCAAGTGGCTCAGGCTGTTAAGATTCCAATCGTCGGACTTGGAGGCATTTCATCTACAGAGGATGCAATAGAATTCATGATGGCAGGTGCTTCCGCAGTTCAAGTGGGTACGGCTAACTTTATTGATCCAGCCATTTCTGTTAAGATATCTCAAGGCATAAGTGAATGGCTTGACAATCATGGTTATCGTTCGGTTCAGGAAATCGTTGGAGCTATATTATAATAATAATGAGCATGAAGAGATTTATCACCATTGTCATATCATTCCTTTCAGTCACTGTCCAAGCACAGACTATGCGCGAGGTGTTACCTTCAATGCCAGACAGTATCTGTAGCTTGCTCACACGCAACAATATACTTGATTTTCCTGACTATCTGGATACACAGATGAAGGCAGAAGTACGTAATCGGCTTGGTGGAAATAGTGAAATGCAGACGCTCACAGATGACTATTCATTAATCAGAGTATCGGAATCTTCAACCCTTCAACTGAAATTACTGCCATTGTCAAAGACGAAGTTAATACTTACTGTCTATACGTACTTTCTCAATGATAGTACAGCAGACAGCCAATTTAAAATCTATGACACGAAGTGGCAACCTCTTCCTACTGATAAATATTTAAATGTGAAAAGAGAGCCCAATACACTTGTTCAGGCAACGCTATATTCCTCTGATACTAACATCCGACTACGAACTGTCAGTCCCTTTGGGATCACACCCATCGATGATGATTCAAAGGGTCTAATTCAACCGTCTGTAGTGACTCTTCAGTGGAATGGAAAGAAGTTTAAATAACTCTCGACTTTTGATAAGAATAATAAAACATATAACTAAAATATAATTACTATGAAAGCTTTAAATGCTCGCACTGCTCCAAAGAGCTCTGCACCTGAGAGAATTATTCAGTTTGGTGAAGGTAACTTCCTTCGCGCATTTGTTGATTGGATTATTTACAACATGAACCAAAAGACAGATTTCAATTCTTCTGTGGTTGTAGTTCAGCCAATCGACAAAGGTATGGTTGAATGGCTTAACGGTCAGGACTGTCTTTATCATGTAAACCTTCAGGGACGTCAGAATGGCAAACCTGTCAACGAACTTACTCGTATCGACGTCATCAGTCGTGCTCTTAACCCATACAGCCAGAATGCTGCATTCATGGCACTCGCTGACCAGCCAGAGATACGTTTCGTAATTTCTAATACTACTGAAGCTGGTATCGCATTCGATCCAAACTGCAAATTCTCTGATGCTCCTGCAAGCAGCTACCCGGGTAAACTTACACAACTGCTTTATCGTCGTTTCCAGACATTTAAGGGTGACCCAAAGAAGGGACTTATCATAATGCCTTGTGAACTTATCTTCCTTAATGGTCACCATCTTAAGGAATGTATTTATCAGTATATTGAACTCTGGAAGGATGATTTCGGTAAGGACTATGAGAAATTCAAGAACTGGTTTACAAAGTATTGCTATGTTTGTGCTACACTTGTTGACCGCATCGTTCCTGGATTCCCTCGTAAGGAGATAGCACAGATTCAAAAGAAAGTATGCTATGCTGACAACCTTGTTGTGCAGGCAGAAATTTTCCACCTCTGGGTAATTGAAAAAGCAGAAAATATGTCTATCGCTCAACTCCGTAAAGAGTTCCCTGCAGAGAAGGCAGGTCTTCACGTACTCATTGCAGAGAGCGAGAAACCATATCACGAACGTAAGGTAACTCTCCTCAATGGTCCTCATACTGTACTTTCACCTGTTGCTTACCTCAGCGGAATTAACATAGTACGTGATGCACTCCATCATCCAGTTGTTGGTAAATACATCAAGAAGGTTCAGTACGATGAACTCATGCAGACTCTTAACTTGCCAATGGCAGAATTGCAGCAATTTGCAGCTGATGTGCTTGAACGTTTCGATAATCCATATGTGGATCATCAGGTTACATCCATTATGCTTAATTCATTCCCTAAGTATGAAACTCGTGACTTGCCTGGCGTTAAGGTATATTTGCAACGTAAAGGCGAACTGCCAAAAGGACTTGTTATGGGTCTTGCTGCAATCATCACATACTACAAGGGAGGTACTCGTGCTGATGGAGCAGAAATCGTTCCGAACGATGCACCGGAAATTATGCAGATGCTTAAAGACCTGTGGGCAACAGGTGATACACAGCGTGTCGCTGAAGGTGTGCTCGCAGCTGAGAATATCTGGAAGGAAAATCTTAATAAGACAGTTCCAGGTCTTACAGCTTTAGTAAAAGAATACCTTGACCTCATTCAGCAAAAGGGTATGCTTGAAGCTGTTAAGACTATACTTTAATTGTATTTAGAAACTATCTATACGTTAGTGAGCCCGGTGTTTTTCCGAGCTCACTTTTTTAATTTACTTGATTTATTGGTTCGCCATCAAGAAAAGCCTTTATGTTTCTGATACAGGTGTTAAGAAGTCTGGTTCTTGCTTCTTTCGTTGCCCAAGCTATGTGTGGAGTAAGATAACAATAAGGAGCTGAAAGTAGGGGATTGTCTTCCTTAGGTGGTTCTGTAGTAATCACATCAGCTCCATATGCAGCAATGATTCCTTTGTGTAGAGCGGTTGCTACTGCACTGTCATCAACTAATGGCCCGCGACCTGTATTGATAAGGATGGCGGTTGGTTTCATTGTAGCAAGTGTTTCTTTGTTTATCATGTGATATGTTGAATCGGTCAAAGGACAATGCAGGCTGATGATATCGCTCTCGGAATAAAGTTGTTCGAGTGTAACCTTGCGGATTCCGTTTTGTAATTCGTCTTCGTCTTTTGAAGTATAAGCCATCACATTAAGTCCGAAAGCTTTAGCTATACGGGCTGTAGCCATACCTGTATTACCAAGTCCGATTATACCCATGCGTTTTCCATAAAGTTCTGTCAGGTTGTGATCGAGATAGCAAAAGTCAGATGAATTTGTCCAACGACCTTTTCTGTTTTCCCGAGCATAATGTTCTACTCGACTTACTATATTTAAAATATGTGCAAATACCATTTGTGCAACACTCTCTGTGCTATATGCCGGTATATTGGTAACAACGATATTCTGTCGGCTTGCAACTTCGAGGTCAACGACATTATATCCTGTTGCGAGGACACCGATATACTGAAGTCGGGGCAACATATTGAGTGTGGTTGCGTCAAGGACAACCTTATTTGTAAGAATGATTTCTGCTCCTTTGCAACGATCGATAACCTCATCTTCGCTGGTACGATCGTATACTATGACATCGCCCAACTGATTCAATTCATCCCAACTAAGGTCACCGGGGTTGACGGAGAATCCGTCTAGAATTACTATTCGCATAAATATTGTTTTTGCTATGTTAAGGATAATTTAGTCGTAAAAATTCCAACTTAGACCGAAGTGGACACCTGTAGGACTGGCAGGATAACCTGGAGCCCACAGATATCGGTTTGTCCCTGCATTAGCGTGGTAGTATTGAATATAAAAACGTAATTTCTTTAAATCGAAATTGGCATAAAGGCTAATGATGGGAAAATTTCCAATCTTTGTTGAGTAATTTGGATCTTGATTACAGAACATTCCAAGAGTAGGGGAATAGGTAGGTGCCTCGTATTTTGTAAAGAATTTCATGTCGGCTCCTAATTCCGTATGTAATACTTTTGCAATGCGAAAATCGAGATATAGATTATGATATGTAGAAAGTAATGGCAGGGGCAACACTGTCTGATGGGTTGACTTTTGCAGTGTTATATCGTTGTCGAAATGCAATATTCCAAGTCTGAAATTCTGTTGTAAGTTGACAGTGAACACTTGAATCATGTCATAGTGCTGAGCCGGAGACCATGTGTTAGTGAAACGCTGAGATATTGCCGGTGGATTTGGGACTGGTGTGAGAGTGTTTTGAAAATATGTATAATTCTTTATGTTTTCGATTGCTCCAGTAAGTGTTGTCTTAGTCTTACGTGAAGTTAGTACAGCTTCTATACGCATTTTCCATTCCTTTGATGCATCAAAGTCGTACCAAGTGAAGCGGCTATGGTAGTGGCGTACATAATAGGAAGGCAGTTGGTTCTTCACAAAAGCATTGAGGGCTACCTGGGCAGAATCTTTCAAGAATACAAAATTAAATTCAGTATGACCGTTTATCTCAAAATCTCCTAAGCGTTCTCCTGCGAAAGTAAACTGTGCGTTTAAGTTGAAATGCAGTTTTCGTCCTTGCGTGCGTAGGATTTGCGCTCCGAAAAATAGATCGTTATATTTTTTAGATAAAGTGGGGTATGTCGTTGAGCCATTTTCAATAACGGAGTCAATCATGTTGTAGTTTTTGTATTCATGACCAAAATATGCATTAATGCCAAAGGCTGCATATCTGTTGAAACCCTCACAGAGTGATAATCCAACAATGTTCTTCAATGCAAAGTGTTTAGTACGATCCTGTGTAGTGTCGGTGTCAAAGTACTCGTGTGTATAGTAGTTCTTGGGCTTGGTATATTGGCGGAAGTTCTTCATGTATTTTCCCAGTTTCAAAGTGTGGAAAACACGAGTAACAGGCACGAAGATAGTTTTCATCCCAGTTGTATCAGAAGGATCTGTTTTGTGATAACCAATATTATAATGATGGTTGTAAAAAAACACATCGTTTTCCTGACGGTTCCACGTGTTAGACAGATAAACCGGAATGTCGCTTGAAGAGTTCTGAGTGCTTCGATGAGTTTCTGGAGCTGTAATATATGTTTCATCGGTTATACCTCCGTTCTCCGCCATCTTCATGAAATTATGCTGATAGTACGTGTGAAAGTCATATTTCTCTCCGAGATATGAAGCCCAAGCTGAGGCATTCATGAATGATGTGGATTGGGAGTCATAATATCCCTGTCCATACATATAGTCAAACATACCTCCGAAGTTTATCCGCTTACCAACATTATTAGTATAGATAGCTCTTACATGATCATATCCCGTTTCCTTTCCTCCACAAAAATTATAGGCTATGTTCATGTATGGCGATTTGGTGTTGTAGTGCAAACACTTATTTATGGTTCGGAAAAATTGGTCCATTGGTGTGAGGAACATGAAGTCCAGCATATCCGGACGTTCTATATAGATTCGGGACATGCGTGGAGAACCAAGGTTTCCCAGTGTGTTATAATGTCCGTTTATACCTTCAGGGAGATTGGAATTCTGATATTGGTGATGAATTGTGTCAACAGGCACCGATGTCATATTGCCGTAAACCTCATCAAGGACCCAAGCTCGTATTGAAGTAGGAACTACTTTCTTACCGCCATTCTTTCCTTTATTAAATACGCTATCATTGGCATCAGCATAGGTGTCGGTATTGGCTTCCAACTCACGCACAATACGTTGTGAGTGGATACTTATAGTATAGAGTACACAAAAACACAAAGAAACGAGTATTCTGATTCTTTGTGCTGAATTGTTATGTGAGATGAATTGTTGTATCATCAGAACATGAAACGTAAGTAAAACTCTATAATCTTCAGGAATATAGATCCAAATCCAAGACTGAAAAATAAAATTTTATTCTCTGGAAAGACGAAATAGGTGATAATGGTAAGTATAAAACCGATCATGAAGAGGGTGTTGAGTACTCGACGGGCAGTTATAATGCTTGTTAAGTTCCCTTTAGATGGTCGATGCCACTTGCTCTCGCGTTTACTTTCGTTTACCGCGTCAGCTATGATTTTATCTATTTCGTTGCTTTTCACTTTATCATTTGTTCTATTTCGTCGGCCAGTTCATTGAACAAGTCGATAGTCTTAACACGGAATTTACCATTGATACGTCTCAACTCCCCTTTTTTGTTCAAGGCTTCCTCATCTGTAATCCATTCTTCAGCAGTTAGACGAGTTTTGTCGCTGCTTCCCTCATAGACATATGCAATGTTATCCATTTTGAGATCAACTTTGCCATCGCTAATCGTGATAGTCAAATTATAGAATACCTGTGTGTAGTCTTGTGAAAGAGCACGATTTGAGAAAATAAGTTCCTCGGCTCCCTGTGCAACTATCACTCCTTCTTCCTTGTCTGCTTTGCTTACACGAGAAAAGTCGATATTTTTGAAGAAATTAGGTTCTTTCCATTCGCCTCGACGTGTGTTTGGTTCGAAACGCAAAGATGCAAAAGATGCTACCTGAGTGTATATATAATCTTTTGGACGGGCAAAAGCCTGTATTTCTTTTGTAAAGACAACTTTGCCATTTACTACAGGTACTGCACCTTTAGCCTGATACTCTGACATGTCTGCTTTTTGGGTATATAATTTCTTAGTGCTGATAAGACCACGCTGAGCTTGAACCATACCGAAAGGCAAAACTAATATCAATGATGCAATGATATACTTTTTCATATGTTTACAAGTTTTAGTTATTTTATTAGCGACAAAGGTAAGGAAAATTGATGATGTGACAAAGAATTTGTATATGATTAACGTAATTCATTCGATAAAATTGACATATAAAGTATGTACTGAGCAACATTGTTAACCAAAAAAGGTTTGCATTATTGTACGTGTCAGATATAAATTGTACTTTTGTGCCGAAATAATCATAATCCACTACAATATATGAAAAAAATATTTCTGGTATTAGGAGCTATATTTCAGTTTTTATATTCTGTTGCTCAGGAGGATATTACGTCGCGTTATATACTGAATTCCTCGTTTGAACTGGATACTCCTAAGAGTACTGATGCTGTAATTAATACTGCCGATGGGTTACGAGGCTATAACTTGACAAAGCCTACTGGGTGGTCTGTTGAAGGAACAGGTGTAACTCAGTTACTAGTATCTGCAGATTGCTTTACCGATAATAATTTCGGAAAGGTTACTACTATACCGGATGGAACATATTCCTACTACTTGCGACAAGGTTGGAGTACTGGCAGTACAACTTTGAAGCAGGGCGTTACACTTCCTGCCGGTAACTATGAGTTTTCTGTTACTCAACGGTCTGCATATGCAAATTCTGCTACTTCTATGCTAAATCTAATTGCTTCGTCAGAGAGTAATAGCTATAGCTTCAACGTTGGTTCAAACGGGTGTTTTGAAAAAATGTTGTGGCAAACAGCATCTGTAATTTTCAAACTGAAAACAGAAACTAAGGTTGATTTAGGTTTTAATATTTCGTGGCAGAGTGGTGGTTCGTGTGTTATGATAGATAATGTCAAACTGATAAAACTTTCAGATGATTATGTTGAACCTGAAGATCCAACTGAGAGTAGTGTTTCTTCTTATACTGAAGGAGTTATTTCTTCAGATTTTATAAGTGAGGCAGATATGATGCAAGATATGCTTCAGATGCTTGCAGACTTTTCAAAATATATGAAGAACAATTGGAATCAGTGCATTGCTCCTAACTCAGTCAATGAGTCATGTGGATATTTCTCTGGAGAGCGGTCTGCTACCAGTGGTGAACAAGGTGTACGTCCGAATGCTGATATGTCTATGATTTGTGCTTTTCTCTCCAAATATGCAAAAGGAAAGGTAACACTCCCTGCTGGAATAAGTTGGGATGATATAGATGAGATGGCAATGAAGTCGCTTATATTTGCTTATTCTACTCATAAGGCCAATAAGTTAAAGGTGTGTGCTGGAAATGATTATTGGGGCAGTACAAGCACAAGTGATTTTGTATGGGAGTCAAGTCTGTGGGCTATGTCTGTTGCTTATTCTGCTTTCTTTCAACTTGACAAACTGAATTCTAATCAAAAACAGTATGTTTACAATTTATTAAAAGCAGAATGTAACTACGAATTAGGACGATCTATTCCGACAGGATACAAAGGTGATACTAAAGCAGAGGAAAACGGATGGGAAGCTGATGTTTTGGCAGCAGCCTTGGGTCTCTTCCCTGATGATGCGCTTGCATCCAAGTGGTTTGAAAGAATGCGTCTGTTTGCAATTAATAGTTATAGCCACCCTGATGATGCTTTAAATACAAATGTTATTGATAATAACTACCCGGAAACTGTTGCGTCATTATATAGAGGACAAAACCTCTATAATGACTATACATTACAGAATCATAATCTCTTCCATACCAGTTACCAGAACGTTGTTATGCAGGAACTTGGTGAGGCTGCATTGGCGTTGCAATTATTCCAAGGGAAGAATCAAAAATGGAGTTCGAATGCGTTGATGCATAATAATCAAGTTGTTATGGATAAGGTGCTGAATTGGTTAGCGTTGACTGATGGCGAATTGGCTATGCCAAATGGTAATGATTGGAGTTTATTCCTTTACGACCAGATTACATCTTACTCAACAATGGCAACATTTTTAAAAGATCCTAATGCTCTTATGCTTGAGAATCTTGCTTATAAATATATAAAGGCTCGTCAGAAAACTACAACTGACGGATCATGGTTGCTTCGTCCTGATGTAGCACAACGCCGTATGGGAGTCGAGGCTCATCGAGTTATGATGACATATCTTATGCATCTTGCAAATAGTACAGCTGATTTAACTCCAACCCGTTGGGAAGACTTTCGTGCTCAGTATAGTAAGGCTATGATATTCCCATCCCAGAATATTGTTCGTGCGTTTACTCCAAGCCGATTCACTTGTTTTTCTTGGTCAAACGGCTTAAAGAGTTATACCGGTTATTTTGCAAGCAATTCACCTGATAAGAACAAGATAATAGTTCCATATCGAGCCAACAATACGGGTAATATCATTGGATGGTATGAAGTTTCAGGACAGAAGATAGATGCCACTCCGGTTGTAAGTGGAATATACCAATTGGATGGTGACGGATATGTTATGAATGGAGAACTGAATACCAATGGTTCTACACTCAATAATCGTTTTGCAATATATTCAACTCCGCATAATGCAATTATTTATTTAGATTATGTCACTGCTAAAACTACATCAACAATCACAGCTGAGAAAGGTGGACTGTTAGCTATCTCTACCGATGAGTTGATGAAGACATCCCGGACATTGTATTATGAAAAGGCAGGAGAAATAACACATAAACAATCTGATGGTTCAACTTTCTTCACAGCTAAGTCTGATTGGGTCAATATAGATAATGAGTTGGGTGTGATTGGAATGAATAATAAAAACATCGCTTTTGGTGATCGAGGGGCAAATAATTCAATCTTTACATCAAAGCTATATCCAATGTATAGAAACGAAAGCCGATCGGTTGCTACAGGTGCTGTTGTTGATGCTCGTAATCTTGTGTATTACAGTATGCAATCGGCTACTGAAACACAGGCGGCAGCAAAGGCAATCATGCCGCTTCGTTCGATGCTGCCAGAAGGCTGGAACGGTGTGATTGTACCTGATGACAATAGCTCATATATCCTTATAAGTAACTTTCGTGGTGCAAGCAATGAAGGAACAATAAAGGAAATACAGATGAACGGTTTTTCCCCCGTTTTTTATCAGCCTACTATTATAACAGCCAATGGTGCAAAAGCTACTTTTCGCATTAAGCAAAATAATTCTGTTGCTCAGGCTCTCAGATTCATGATTCAAGGATGTGATGTGTCTGCAAATTTGGTAAATGATACAACTGCATATATAATAGCATCTGCTGCCACAATAATTAATGTTTCGATTAATCAAGCAGGCTGCAAAAAAACTGCTTTGCGTGAGGGTGTTTCTCTTGCTAAAGGTGATGTGGTAAAGGTTTTTCTTAATCATAGTAATGAAATTGTTGTAGAAAAAACTAAATTACCGGATATTATTGATGCTTATTTGACGAATCCGCTCGATTATCCAATGCGTAAATATGATATGGATAACGATGGAAAGTTGACAATAGTAGATATAACTAAAACGATAGAAGCAACCAGATAGTAACCAGACATTCTATTTTTTTATAATGAATTTTGAGAAAAATTTTGTTTGCACACACCCTTTTTGTATATTTGCAAATGTTTTCAAAAAATAACAACTAATAAAAAATATACTCTGCCATGCTTACACAACAAGACAAGGATTTTCTCGCAAAGAAAGGTATTTCTGAGGAGAAACTGAATGCGCAACTGAATAACTTTAAAACTGGATTCCCATTCTTAAAATTGGCTGGGGCAGCTTCTCCAGGAAAAGGAATAACTATCCCTTCAGCTGAAGAAAAGAAAGCATATCTCGCTGCATGGGATCAATATTTACAGGGAAACGGAAAAGTGTTGAAGTTTGTGCCAGCAAGCGGTGCTGCGAGTCGTATGTTCAAAGATTTGTTTGAATTCCTTGATGGCGACAGCAATATTCCAAACAATGCGTTCATTGAAAAGTTTTTCGCCAATATTAAAAAATTTGCTTTCTATAAAGAACTCGATGCTGTTCTGTTAGAGGGTGAAAAAAAATCCGTTGATCAACTTATAGCTGAGGGCAACTATAAGATTATTGTTGATTATCTTCTCGGTAATAAAGGACTTTCATATGGAAAGCTACCTAAGGGATTGTTGAAATTCCACAGTTATGAAAAAGGCCCTCGTACTCCATTAGAGGAACATCTTGTTGAAGGTGCACTATATGCAGGTGGTAAGACTGGTGATGTTAATGTACATTTCACAGTAAGTCCAGAACATAAAGAACTCTTTAAGACACTTTTCGTAGAAAAACAGGCTGAATATGCTACCCAATATGGTGTAAAATATAGTGTTAGTTTTTCTGAGCAGAAGGCAAGCACTGATACGGTTGCAGCAAATCCTGATAATACTCCTTTCCGTACTGAGGATGGTAAGATACTCTTCAGACCTGGTGGACACGGAGCTCTTATTGAGAACCTAAATGATTTAGATGCTGACATCATTTTTATAAAGAATATAGACAACGTAGTTCCTGATCGTCTTAAACCAGAAACTGTAGAATATAAGAAATTGATTGCAGGTGTACTTGTAAGCAAACAGAAACAAGCGTTTGATTATCTTAATAAATTGGATTCTGGACGATATGTTCATTCTGAATTAGAGGAGATGATTCACTTCCTCCACGATGACCTCTGTCTGCGTAATCCAGAACTCAAAG
>Ga0326513_10001629_pt1 | contig 17211 bp, 26 predicted proteins | sample 2_2465_0518_D_FD_203654 | JGI IMG/M metagenome (GOLD analysis project Ga0326513, IMG submission 203654) | Bovine rumen microbial communities from UC Davis, California, United States - 2_2465_0518 | ecosystem: Host-associated > Mammals > Digestive system > Stomach > Rumen | place: USA... | reverse complement strand
ATTTTTCCGGCGAAAATCAACAAACACTTCCCCAACAACAAAATCAACAAAATCAACAACATCAACACTACACAACTTAATCATCATCACCACACAAAAACCACCGGCGATTAGACCAGTGGCTTTGATGAGTAAACCTATCAAGTTGGGTGGGTAAAACTTGATAGCTAATACTTGGATAACTTATGTACAACCTACATTACCATAGGCACAATTCCATTATACCAAGAAGCCCTAAGCAGGTCAATAACTTAGGGCAGGAGTTTTAGTTTGCATAATGCATGCATCAGATTCCTTACAGAATCACAAGATAATCCTTTTTGGAGGTTGTATAAAATAAACATAGGTACAATAATGCGGCGACATTATCTAATATCATATTACCATAACCAACTTAATAAGTCAATATACGGTTAAGCAAACACAGCACTTCATTCTTAATCGCAATACTCTCAAACATTAGCAATCCGTTTCGGTAACACTCACAGATATTCTTAAAATACGGACTTTTTCTCGTTCTAGCTAAAATCGTATTATCATTATGATCTTCCTTTGCGATCGCAAAAGTCATAGGACAGTTAGGATCTACATTTTTACTCACAAACAACTCATCCGTACTCCAATTAACCCAAACACCATAAGAATGCCCGGCCACGAAAAGTGTAAAGTAATAATGACAACCTTTACCCTTCTTTTTAATAAACGCTTTGGAATCCCTCAACCACTCATTATCAATCGCATACTTACCGTAATCTAAATCAGAAATCATAATCCCAAATCTAGTGGCCTTCTTCCTAGCACGATACTCATAATTACTAGCATAATAAACACAGATAGTATTATTTTTAAACATCTTAATATCACTACCATACGGCAGACTAAGTCCAAGTGTTGTAAAAAATGGATTCGTAATACTAATAGCATTACCGATAAAGAACATCTTAACATCCCGGAGCCTTGATACGGTCTCGTATAAATCAAGCGTCTGATTCACTTCATTAGGAAGGTAATGATAAGCTCCTTTGTCAATTAAGAACTCATCATAAATAATAGTAGCAACTTTCGGGAAGCTACTTGACTTTAGAATATTCGCAGTAGATAATGCAACAGCGTAACCTGCAACTTCACCATTAATATAAAATTTATTACTCCGAACTTCGAGTAGCACTTCATCTTCTGGATATTCATGATTATCAATAATAGCGTCAAAAAATTTGCTGACGGCCGATTTAAGCTCTGACTTATATCGGCGAAGATAAATAAATTGTTCACCTTTTTTCAAGAATCTGTCAATTACTAATTTGGTAATTCCATATGATTTACCGCATCCACGCTCTGCAATACAAAAGTTGAACAGGGCGTTTCGACTTATTACTTTATTATAATCAAACCACTTCATAACCAATTAGGATGTTGTGGTGTATTCCTGCACTCTACCACGAGATTAGTTATCCGGAAACGCTCATCACATTGGTTACACCGGTAACTTACAAGGATTTAAACACCACAAACCCTATTTATATTATAACATAATCGTAAAGGTGTATAATAATTTTAAGGAGGTGAACAATATGGTTTTAGTATGCAAAGGCAAGATTGATGATGAAGGTTATGTAAGAGAGGTTAGAGCAAAACTGAATAAGATGAGAGTGTGTTATGCAATCAAGAAAGATTCGTTTGAAGTAATCTATAATAACGGCGATCCCGGAACGGCTAGGCATATTATAGAATTATTTGACGGATTCGTTGAACACGAAATCTTTTATCAAAAATAACATACTATACAGGGAATGTATAATTCCCTGTTTTTTATTGAACACTAAAATTATCACAAGAGTTATCCACAGTATAAAAATTTTGGTACTTGACCGAAATGTCTATGCTTTGTTATAATGAAACCACATAGCGAGGTTGCTATAGCAAACATAAAAGATTATGGCTCAAGGAATAAAGTAGCATAACGACTTTGTTTGCGTTATAATATTAACATAACAAGAAAGGTGCAGATGATTACTATACCAATTACGGTAAAAGAATCAAGCAATAATTCTTGTGAAGTAAAGGTAGGCATAGCGAAGAAAACTAAGACTACAACCAAACAAGAAGAAAAGACGGCCTTGATTATTAGATCAAAAGTTGTCGAAATATTTAACAATAACTATAAGGAGAATAACTAAATGGAAGCTTCCAACGAAACAGCAATTACAACATTTAATCCACAGGGTGATAAACCTTTTTATTGTTCTGTCAAAGCAAATACTCAAGAAGAAAAGATTAAATTATTTAATGCACTTGAAAATGCTGATCTTCGTCTCAATGATTGTGTTGGTCAAGAAATTGCAATTAAAGATGTATATGTTGAACGCTACGTAAAACAAGAAAATGATGAAGAAAAAGTCAAATTTAGGACTATTCTATTTGGTGAAGATGGGAAAACTTATGTAACTGCTGCTTATGGTATTTATAATGCAGTTAGTAAAATTTTCAGGACTTTTGGTACTCCAGATACTTGGACAGAAAGTTTGAAAGTTAAAGTTGCTAAACGTGATATTGGAAATGGCAAACAAGTATTGAATCTTGTTCTTATTTCCGAATAAATAATGAGAGGGATTACTCCCTCTCTTTGGCTAGATAGGTTTTCCTTTTAATTAAGGATTTGTTTATGGCAATACGCTTTGATAGGCCTTTGATGGCCGAAATGCGACGAGTTGTAAAAAACTTTAATGCTAAACGTCGTAGGCTTGAAAAAGCTGGACAAAAAGGATTACCTGATAAAATTAGTGTTAAAGATTTAATGTCTTTTTCTCGTCGGCGAGAGCTTTATTCGGCTCTTAAAGATATACGTAGTTTCTCGAAGCGAGGTGCAGAAACTGCAAAGAAACTTGAATCTGGTTATATCACCGAATGGGAGTTTAAAACCATTAAAGAGCGTTCCAGACGAGCTCAGATTTCTCTTGCGAGGAGGATAAAACAGGCCGAGCTTCGTCAACCTCAAAATGAGTATAAGTCCATGTCCAAGGACTACATTAAGAATATGCAGTTTAAAAGACAGTATCTCAAAAGGGATATAACCAAATTAAGTGTTTCTCAATTTAGAACTTACGCAAAAATAATCGAGCAGCGTGAAGATTTATCTCAACTTAATGAAACCTTTTATGAAAACTTTTTCGACATGTTATTTAAAGATGCATATATTGCAGATATAGATCCAAATATTTTGGATGAGATTGAACAGAAACTTCGGCAACTTACTCCGAATCAATTAGCAGATGCATTTAGAGAAGTGCCAGCATTATCAATGATTGTAGAACGTTACAATCAATATGTTGGTGTACAACAAGGTACACCTTATCTTAAATTTCCAAGTGCATATTATCAAGTAACTCAAGAAGACCAGTTAAAAATAGCGATTAGAACACTAGCAAATAGAGCAGATCAAATTGTAACTCAATATAGTTAAATAAATCATGGAGGTTACTGTGAGGAAGTTCGCAGTTGATTTTGAGACTACAACTCGGCCGACCTTTGAGAAAGAAGGCAAAGTTCGAGTGTGGGCATATTCTATTTGCGAAATTGGTAATCCCGATAACTTCCAGTTCGGTAATAATATAGATAGCTTCATGGATTGGTGTGCCGACGAATCCATGAATCCTATCTGTTACTTCCATAACGCCAAGTTTGATTTATCATATGTCCTAAACTGGTTATTTTTAAATGACTTTACTTGGATACAAGATAAGAAAGATCGCCAACCTAATACTTTTACAACCCTTATTACAGATATGGGTGTTTTTTATGCTTTGGAAATATTCTTTGATGTTAAGGGTAAGAAAACCAATTCGGTAAAGTTCCTCGATTCTCTTAAAATCCTAAACTTCTCTGTGGCCGATATTGCCAAGTCGTTTGATCTCCCTATCTCTAAACTTGAGATTGATTATGATAAATATCGACCGGTAGGATATGAACTTGATGAAACTGAAGTTGCTTACATTAGAAATGATGTAGAAATTATGGCTAGAGCATTAGACATAATGTTTCAGAAAGGTTATACTAAGATGACAATCGGATCAGATGCACTCGCTGAATATAAAGAGATGTGTAGTAATTTCAATCATTATTTTCCAGTACTTCCTCTTGATATAGACAAAGATATTAGGAAAAGTTATAAAGGTGGCTTTACCTATCTGAACGAAAAGTACAAAGAAAAAGAAGGTGGTAATGGAATTACATTTGATGTAAACAGTTTATATCCAAGTGTGATGGCCTCCTGCTCTCTGCCGTTTGGAGAAGGAGAGCATTTTGATGGGGAGTATCAGTACGATTCATTATACAATCTCTATATTATTAACTTTACCTGTATATTTGACTTAAAAGAAGGTATGCTTCCAATGATACAGGATAAATCCGGCCTATCAATCTTTAAACCTAATGAATATATTATTTCTTCGAATGATTTACCTATGACTTTGACACTTACTTCGGTGGATTATGAATTGTTTAAAGAACACTATAATATCAGAGATATTGTATATCATGGTGGATGGAAGTTTAAATCAGTTGTTGGCCTGTTTACAGAGTATGTAACAAAACATGCAGAAGGTAAGATAAGGGCCAAGAAAGAGGGTAATAAAGCTAACTATCTGATAGAGAAGTTATTGCAAAATTCGCTGTACGGTAAGTTTGGACTGAATCCTAACTGTTGCACGAAGCAACCCTATTTTGACAAGGGTGTAGTCAAGTATAAACTGAACGATCCAGAAACCAGAGATCCTATTTATATTCCTATGGCAGCATTTATTACTTCGTATGCTAGACAAAAGACAATCGGAACTTCTCAGAAAATTAGAGAATGGAGCATAAATAAATATGGTGAAGATTTATATGTTTACTCTGATACTGATTCGATCCACATGTTAGTAAAGAATGAGGAAGAAGATGTAAAGGAACTTAGCAAAATCATTGACATTGATGATTACCGACTTGGTGCATGGAAGTTAGAGAGTAGATTCAAGCGTGGAAAGTGGTTAAGACAAAAGTGTTATATCGAGCAGGGATATGATGACAGCATGAATGTAACAGTTGCCGGCCTCCCGAAAAAGCTTGCTCATGTAGTTAACTTTGATAACTTTAAACCCGGTTTTACAACAGCCGATCTATCTGATGAAGAAATTGGGGATGCTGGTCGCAAACTTACTTATACTCATGTTCGGGGTGGAGTACTGCTTGATGATACAGACTTTACGATTAAATAGACCTGTGGAAAAGTCAACAAAATTGATATTGACAACATTATCAACATTTGCTATAATGGAAGTATAAAAGAAAGGAAGTTGTATGTACAGAATAGGTCAACAACATAAAGCAAACCAACTTCGGAGAGAGAATAACGATCTCCAGTTGGGAATAGAATATCAACTAAAGGCGATTAATGATTCCCTGAAAGAACTCATTAGTCTTATGAAAGGAGAATAATATGATAGCAAAAGTAAAAATAGAGATTGAAGGTGATCTAGACATAACTGATGTTTATACTTTGAAACAGTTCATCTTAAGTTATTGTGAAGATAAGAAAGTAGATAGTTATTCTTTCCGTCAAGAAGATGAGATTGGAGTGAAGGTAAAATGAGATACAAACCGTTTATTAATATTTGGCAATTGTACACGAAAGCACTTAAACGAAGATTTGAAGAAATAAAAACAGAAGTAATGAAAGGAGAAAAGAAATGATTAAATCAAGTGAACGACTTTGGAAAGTTTCTAAAATATTTAACAAAGAAACTAAGAAAGTCGAAACCGTTGTTAACATTAAGCTAAAAGGTATGTCAGTTAAAACCTTTGCGTTAACAGACGAAGATATAGAAATGTTTAAAGAATTAGGAGTGATATTATAATGGGTACTATTGAATTTTTGGTAATTAGCCTTGGAATCTTTGCGATTCTAGCCGGTGTATCATTAGTAATTGATTCTGTGAGGAAGTAATGAAACTACGAAATAAGAAAACTGACGAAGTAAAAGAAGTTATAGTGGGCGGTTATCCAGTATCAGGTAAAACTAAAATATGGGAAATTTCTGAAATGGATTGTAATGAAGAATCTGGTTATAAAAGTCTTGGTACATACAATTCCCTTGCAGAACTCAACGCTGAGTGGGAAGATGCACCAGAAGAACCGAAAGATTTTTGGTATATTCGGTGTAATGGAGCTGTTAAACAAAATGGAGAATCCTCACTTGAAAAACACCATATAGATGAACATAAAGAAATCGGCAACTACTTCCTATCACAAGAAGAAGCCGAGAAAGCAGTGGAAAAACTCAAGGCTTGGAAACGGCTGGAAGAAAAAGGGTTTAGGTTTGATGGGCATGATGACAGAGATAGAGGTCAGCTTGGAGATATTGTAATTTATGCAGAAATGCCAACTTTTGGATATGATGATGATTCAACAAGAGATGACATAGACTTGCTATTTTCAGGAGGTGAAGAATGAAAAAATATCTGACTAAATGGGTTTTTACAATAGAACCTGGCAAGCCGCTTACTCGTGCCAATAGTACATATACATTCGTAAGCCTTGTAAAACCGACAAAAGCTAATGGATCAATCGGATTCGAGAGAATGATGGTGGCAGATGAAGCATGGGTTCGTCAGAACATGGGCGACCTCGATTTAGACGGGATGGAGCTACCAGAGTTTTTCACGACTGAATTAAAAGGAGGTGAGAAGTGAAATCCGAATCTAAAATCATGTTTGACTACCTCGATTGGTGTAAGAAACGAGGTATCAAACGAATCGAAGATACAGAGAATCGTCATCTGATTAGACAGTATGCCGAGGAAACTGGTGCAGAAATAAACGGTCTGGCTTATGGCTTGATGTCGGGAAAACTGTTATAATCAAATTACAATAAACAGGAGAAACATCATGGGATGTGGTGGAAAAGCCAAGAGAAAATCAAAGCGTAAATAATATTAAATTGTTTTATCTGGTTCTTGCTAACACCATGGCTTAATGTTATGGTGTTTATGTTATAATATTTATATGATAATAGATCATACATCTAAATCTTATTTGGAACGCTGGAACGCTCTCGGAGTCAACCGTTTTAACGGAGCTTACTATTATTCAAAAGAGATAGTAAAAAACATCATACCTAATGTTAAGACAACGAGAAATTGGATTACTATCAATGCTTATAACAATGAAGGAATAGATCATTCAATTGTTTTTATGCACAATACATTTCACCCGGAAGTTTACAACTGGATGATGGACTTTAAGGATATGCTAATTGTGACATCTTTACCTCATCTAATCAAAGAACTTGGATATTTAGGTCATGTAATTTATTTACCATTATCTATTGATATAAATTATGTAGAGAGATTTAAGACAAATAAAAAGACTAAAGATGTAGCGTTTGTTGGTCGTTTGTCTAAGCTTAAACATTATGATGAGTTGAATATACATTTTGATAATGATGTGGATTTAATAGGTGATATGCCTAGAGAAGATTTATTAAAGGAGATGGCAAAATATAAGAGAGTTTATGCAACAGGTCGTGTGGCTTTAGAAGCAAAAGTTTTAGGTTGTGAAATTTTACCATATCATCCCTTATTTCCTGATCCAGTACTCTGGCAAGTATTAGATAACAAAGATGCTGCCAAGATATTACAGAAAAAGATAAACGAAATAGACGGTGTGTTATAATAGCATTATGGAAAATATAATTGTAGCACTAATTGCAGGTATATCATCTGTTACCGGTGCTGCACTTGCTGTTAAAAAACAAAGTCAAAAAGATCAAATAGAGGCCGCAAAGCGTGAACAGAGACAGAATGATCGAATTGACATCTTAGAAAAGAAAATTGACGAACATAATAAATGGGGTAAAAAATTCGGTAGTTGTGATAAGAATATAGCTTTAATGCGTAAAGATTATAATATATTAAAGCAAGAAGTAGCTACATTTAAGATTGACTTAAAGGCATTAAACAAGGAGGTAGTATATGTCAAAGAAGCCATATCAAAATATCATCAAAAGAGTAATTAATTTCATCTTAGTATTACTTACAAGTATTAGTATTACTGTTACATGTTTGGTGAGTTTTAATCAAGGTAAACCAGAGATTAAAATAACCTCGAAAATTGAGTTTTCTGAGGATGTTTTTGATGAAGAAGGTAATATAAAGTTAGATTTAGTTCCTGTAGTAAACGACATTGACGGTGGACAGATTCCAGAGAATGTAGAATCCCAGAATGATGAAACTAGAGCCGAAGCTGCAAGAGGTTATACCGTTGATATTACTACACCAGACACATTTATTAATGCGACATACGGAGAGTGTATTTATCTTAACAACCCTTATGGATCTCAATGTTATAATACAACTGCACTTTTAATGGAAAATCAAGTTGGTTATTATCCGTCAACCTGTGGAACTGGTGGAGCTAAGGGTATTTGGGATTGTCGAGATTATAATGCAAGAGGTAACGGTGTTACTCATTATGATTTAGTGTATAACCCGGAAGATTTACGGAAGGGTGATATATGGGTATCCCATAACGGCGAGTGGGGACATACAGGCATGGTAGCAGATTCGCCGTTTTATTTGAACGGTGTATTATATGTTCCACTTTATTCTACTAATCAAGGTGGCCGCAACTGTGAATTAGGTGGACAGTCTTCCAATATAATTAATATGAGTACAGCAACCTTTTCCGGTGGTTTGAGGTGGACAGGTTGGGATTACCTCTTTGAACAACCGATTGATCCTATCCCTATTTCCAACTGTGCAAAATGGCATGTCGAACAAGGCGATACTATGGGCAAGATTATGCTCGAATGTGAAAACACTATACAATATGGTGAAGCCATGAACAATTATGCTAAATCTTGGTATTCGCTAATTATAAAACCCGGTCAATCTGTATATGACGGATGGCGTAGCGAAAATGGTGTTGGTCTATATTATAATGATGATATAGAACATAGGATAAAATAAAGGAGGTTTATGTATAAAGCATACATAATAAACTATAAAAAGCACTTTTGGCAAATCAGTAACGAAATCGTAATATACGATAAACACGAAACTGATCGTATAACGGTAAAGTTATTAAACAATGGATTTTGGGTGAGGGTAAAGAAAGTTGATTAAAAGATTTTTATTACATGTTGAAGTTAAAATCGGCCGTACGACCTTTGAGGATACAGAACAATTCTTCTTTAAGTTTACTGCTAAAAGACAGCGAAGAATATTTAGGAAATTCTGGGAAGGTCAAGGGTGTGATGTAACATCTTATATTATAAGGTTATTATGATCAAGAAAGTGGTGTTAGAGTTTTATAAACCATATCTCAAATCTTACTCTATTGCAAGAAAAGAGGTAGAATGGAATAAAAGAAATTATGAAATTGCTAAGTTAGAAAAGAAAGGGTACACAGTACATATAATATAATGGCAACATATCAACCTAGACTTAACTCAGACGGTATGGCAGGAAGCATGTATTGGTACACTAACACCAATCCTTATTATCCTGCTTTCGGCCTTCCAAACTGTACATGCTATGCTTGGGGTAGATTTTGGGAAATAAACGACCAGATGGGCCATCCAGTTTTGCCTGTTGGAATGATTGGCAACGCTATGGATTGGTATAATAATTCTGTTGCCTATCAACATGGAATGACTCCCAAACTAGGTGCTGTCATTTGTTTTGCAGGTGGTGCAATCGGTACAGGTCACGTTGGTGTGGTTGAACAAATTAATCCTGATGGTTCAATTGTTACTTCAAACTCTGATTATGGTGGAACGTATTTTTACCTAATGACACTTTATCCACCTTATTCTTCCGGAAGTCTAATCTTCCAAGGATTTATTTATAATCCCTATACTGACCAACCAGAGCCAACACCAACGGTAGAAAAGAAAAAAGGATTTAAGTTCAACCTCTGGGGAAATTATGTTAAAACAGTTAGAAAGTTTTAGCGTTAGTGTTATAATATAAAATGAAAGGACAACACAATGGAATACGAAGAATTCGAGACTAAGCTAGATGAATTAAAAGAATCGCTTGGTGATGAAGGTGCAAAGCACGCTGATGAGTTCATAGCGTTCAAATCTGCTTTCAAAGATAAGGTAGATACAATTTCAGACAAAGATTCTGAGATTGAAAAGTTAACGCAAGATAATTCAGATCTTCTTAAGACCAACGGTAAGCTTTTCCAGCAGGTCGGTAGAGAAATCAAAGGTGAAGATGATATAACTTCCGTATCAACTGAGCCTCCTGCTGAAGAAAAAATCAGTATAAATGATATATTTGATAAAAATGGAAGAATGAAAAGATAATTTAACGAAAGGATAAAAAATGAGACCGGGTGTAAAAACCTTCAACCTTATCCGTCAGAACGCTTCCACCGTCTTTATGGAGACTGTACCTAGTGCTTCTGAGGATAATATTGCAAGCCTTGCAAACATTTTGTTTGATAGTGCTTACCAACCACAATTAAATGAGTTCGTTAACGCTCTTATTAACCGTATTGGTTTGACCGTTGTCAACAACAAGCGTTTCGAAAACCCTCTTGCTATGTTCAAGAAGGGAAGCGTACCTCTAGGAACTGATATTCAAGAGCTTTACGAAAATCCTGCCGAAGCCGAACAGTACGAGATTTCTAATACTGCTATGGCTAAAGTTCTTACGATTAACAACCCTGACACCAAAGTTGCTTACTATCGTCGCAATCGCCAAGACAAGTACAAAAAGACCATTACTCGTGAAGCTTTGCAAGCTGCCTTTGTTTCTTGGGATAAGTTTGAATCTTATATTGATTCTATCATCAACTCCCTTTACTCTGGTGCTTCGATTGATGAATTTAAGTACACCAAAGCTTTGATTCGTGGTGCTTATGACAACAACAAAGCTGTTGTAGATACTATTGCTAAACCAGTTGATGAATCTACTGGCAAAGCCTTCATGAAAAAGGTGAATACCCTTTATCGCATGATGAAGTTCCCTTCTACTGCTTACAATGCTTACAACAAAATGGTTAATCCAGACAAACCAATGACTACCTGGACTGAGCCAAGCCGTATCGCTATCGTGCTTCGTGCAGATATTATTGCTAATGTTGGTGTAGATGTTCTTGCAGCAGCCTTCCAACTTTCTCAAACCGATTTCTTGGCAAGATTGGTAGAAGTTGATACCTTTGGTGATGATAAAATCCTCGGTGTTATCGGTGATGAATCCATGTTCCAGATCTGGGATAACATCTTCAGAGCTGATGAAACCTACAATCCTGAAGTCATGGCATGGCAATATTACTTACATGTCTGGCAGACTTTTGCACTATCACCGTTTTCAAATTGTGTGATTCTTGCAACTGCTGCTTCCAAACCTGCAACTGGTATCTCCATGAGTGGTGCTGCCACGACTGTTGCTGAGGATGCTACTATTACCTTTACGATCGCTTTAACTCCTGCTGATTCTACTTCTGATGTAACCGTTACTTCCTCTGACGAAGCTATCTTTACTGTCTCCGTTTCTGGATCTACTGTAACTGTTACTGGTAAGAAAGCTGGTAAAGCAACCTTGACTGCTCTCACCGACAGTGGTAAGAAAGCAACTCAAGAAATTACTGTTACTGGTACATCTGATTAATAACAGTTAAAAGAGGGAGTGAAACACCTCCCTCTTAAAAGGAAACATTATGATTAATATTGATCCTAGTTCTACCATTACACTTTGTAAAACTCCTCTTGAAGCCGACCAAAATAATCAACTAACTTTTGCAAGTGCTTCTGCTCAGGAGTCTTATTTTAGTGGGCTTACTGGAAATCTAACCTTTACTGAATATACCTATGTCAGAGAGAACGATTCAATTAACCTAGAAATACCTTATGATCAATGTATATCCTACAACTATTTATATTACAAAAACTCTAATTTCTCTAATAAGTATTTTTATTGTTTCATTACTGATTATCAGTATGTCAACGAAAATACCACTAAAGTGTTCATAAAAACGGATGTTTACCAAACATGGATGTTCCAGTTAGTTTATAAGAAATGTTTTGTTGAACGTGAACATGTTGCAAACGACACCAAAGGTCTCCACACTTTACCAGAAGGATTAGAAATTGGAGACATGGTAACAAATGGTACAGTAACAGATTTCGCAAACTATTCTGCAACAGATATATTAACTGTTGTTGGTTTATCAGAAGACCCTAACGATATATTTAGTGTAACTCCTAACACTCTACCTAACACTTATTTTAACGGTATGGGAGGTTCAGTTTACTTAGTTGCACAAACTGGTACAGACGGTGCTAACAGTATTGTTAAAATGTTAGACTTTGCAGGTAAAGGTGGAATCGTACAATTTGCCTTTTTAGCTCCTGTCGAAGTATTCGGTTACGGAAATGTACATTATACTAATGTTAGTTGGTCATACACTAAGGACGGTACAACTAAAACTATGAGTTTAGTATATCCGTCTAATCAAGTTGCTCAAGGTCGTAACGGAAATGCTACACCTTTCGGAGATTTTGGTTATACTAAACCTTCTACTCTTGGTGGTGCTGATCCATATACACCAAAGAACAATAAAATGCTCTGTTGGCCGTACACCAGTCTCAATGTCTCTAACAATGCTGGACAAAGTGTTAACTATCGTTGGGAAGATTTCACAGGTACAACAGCACAGTTTAGTGCATACGGTGCAGTTTGCCCGGGTCTATCTATCAAACTTGAGCCAAGAAACTATAAAAATATTGATAGTGATGCAGAAAACGGATGTGATTATGGTTTAACTGGCCCAAAATATCCTATCTTAAACTTTACTTCAGATATTTATACCAACTGGCAAACTCAAAACGGGCTCAACTTATCTGTGGTCGGTGAAGCTATCGGTGTTGATCTACCAAATGTTCAACTTGGAGCAGGCTCAATGGCAGGTATTAATGCCGCTATGGGAGCAGGATTAGATGCTTACAATGATTACACAGCTAGTGCTGGTGCTATAAATGTGATAGGGAGTATTTACGATTCAATTCAACAGAGATATAAAGCCAAGTTAGCTCCAGACCAAACTAAAGGCAATATCAATGCCGGTGATGTAATCTTTGCCATGAAACATAATGGTTTTACCTTTATTCCTATCTCTTGCAAGAAAGAGTATGCTATGATATGCGACCAGTACATGAGCATGTATGGATACAAAGTATCTACTGTAAAAATCCCAGAGTTAACCTCTCGACCTAACTGGAACTATGTAAAGACTATCGGATGTAATTTCGAAGGAGACATTCCACAACCCGACTTACAAGAAATCAGAAACATCTTTGACAAAGGTGTTACACTCTGGCATAGTGCAGCTAACTTTGAAAACTATGATGTTGATAATTACGCAGCGACAAGATAAAATAAAGATAAGGAGAATAAATGAATAAAATCTTACTTCCCAGAAAGACGGCCGACCTCAGAAAAGTTGCAGGTATGATAAATAATGCAACTTACTCTGACTACATGGATCGCCTTAAACTGGTTGCCATATCCTTATTTACTTGGAAAAACTTAGACAAACTATGTGGATTCGGTGCTTCACGCTTTATCGAAAACGCACTTTACGAAGACGGTAAGGCCTGTGTATTGAACGATCCAGAGTTAGGTTACTTAGGTTTAAGAGTAACAGTAAATGGCAAACTAAATACATACAATTTACCAACAGCAGTTGAAGCTTACTCTATTACATATCATAAGAAATGGCCACTCGAAGATGTTGTTTACATTATGAATAATGAGTTACAACTTCCAACATTTAGAAGTACGCAACTTGCAAGCTATCGCCTGTATGAAATCCAAAGAACGATTGATACCAATGTTAAGGCACAAAAGACACCGGTAGTGTTAGAAACCGACACGAAATCTCGATTGACTTTGGAAAACCTGTTCAACCAATATGACGGTAACATTCCGTTCATCTTTGGGCGTAAAGGTATGGATTTAGACAAAAAGATTAATGCTATTAAGACTGACGCTCCATATGTAGCAGACAAACTGACTATGCTAAAACATGAAGTCTGGAACGAGTTTATTACCTTCTTAGGTATTAATAACGCCAATACTGATAAAAAAGAACGCTTAATCTCTGACGAAGCTAAATCTAATGATGAGTTGATCGCTTATTACTTCTACTGTTTCTACAAAACACGCAAGAAAGCAGCCGACGAAATCAACGAAAAATACAACCTCAAAGGTGAAGATGCCATCTCTATTGAAATCAATAAGGAAGCTATGCAGGCACTAATTGCAGCTAATGATGTAGTTATAGGAGGTAATGATGAGTAAATATACTACAACTATTTATTATCTCAAACAAAACGGTTTTGACTTCGAACTAAACGACTACCCTATCTTTGATGAAGATTATAGAGAAACCTTAAACAATCTTATTCTAGATAACTTCCTCATGGATGAAATCGGATTCGAAACGCCAGCACTATTCAGACACTATCTTAAGACTAAACTCAATGAGATTATGCCATACTATAATCTCTTGTACAAAGTACAAAAAGATATTATAGAAACTGATAATATGTTTGGAAATGTTAACCTTCGTGAAGAAATGAACAGTTCTACTTCCTCCAACGGCAATTCCACTAGTAATAGTAATGCAAGTGGAAATGCAAGAGAAATGGTACAGAATACACCTCAAGGCCGTTTAAAGGCAGAAGATGTAAACAACTTTTCTTATGCTACCAATGTTACAGACAAATCCTCTAGTGCTACAAACGCTACTACTGTTAATGATAGCACCTCTAGTCTCGGAAACTATGTAAAAACAATCGCTGGTAATAATGGTAAAATGTATAATATAGAGCTACTCCAAAAAGCTCTTAATGGCTTTAAAAATATTAATACCCAACTTCTAAAAGAGCTTGAGCCACTCTTTATGGGAATCTACTAGAAAGGATAAATATGAGTTTTACTCCAACTCCAATTAACCCCTCAACTGATCCGGTTAAACCTTCTCCGTTTATTGCTTTCACGCAGCGTGTTATTCCTGCTACCTTTGATGAATCATTAAGCTATCAAGAAGCGCTTTATGCACTCTTAAACTACATCAATAAACTAAGTGAAACTGTCAACGAAAACGCTGTGATTGCTGATCAACAAACGGCCGTAATCACACAGCTAACAGATTATGTGAACCATTACTTTGACAACCTTGATGTGCAAGAAGAAATTAATAATAAACTTGATCAAATGGCAGAATCCGGCGAACTTAGTGATATTATTGCACAATACCTTCAACTAGCAGGTGTATTAGCTTATAACACCATAGCAGACCTCAGTGCAGCCGAAAATCTTGCTAATGGTTCTACTGCCAGAGTTCTAGGCAATACTTCTTATAAAGATGGAAACGGTGCTTATTACAAAATTAGACCTATTACCTCAGCTGATGTAGTAGATGGACTAAATATTGTGGCTATTACAGCTCAACCTACTTTAATTGCTGAACGAGTACCTATTGAAACTAATCCTAAAATTACTTTTGTAAGTTCTACCACTGAACATGGAGATATGAGTGACTGTACTGTCATCAACTCCAACAAAAATGTGATTATAGATTTAGGATATGAAACTACTGCTGCATCTTTATTAAACTTCCTTCATAGTAATAATATTAATAAAATTGATTACATTATAATTTCTCATTTCCATGATGATCATGTTGGTGGTACTAATGCAGCCGGATTAAGTGCTTTACTATCTGATAATTCAATTGACTTTTCTTCATGTCAAGCTATTCTTCCTCATAAAGATATTGATTATACAGAGTTCTTACCATCTGCTAACACAGTAATTCCTGCTCTTGAAAATCAAATTATCAGTATTTTAACATCTCATGGGATTAGCTATAGTTATCCGGAAAATGAAGACTCTATTACTCTTGACACTAATGAAAATCTTACATTCTATAATATTGGAAGTGATTTCTATAATGATTATTATACTAACACCACAGATGCTTACGGAGTTATTCAAGATTATACTAATTATAATAACTTCTCTATGGTTGTTAAATATTCATTCTGGAACACTACATCATGGTTCACAGCTGATATTGAAAAACCAGCACAGAATAATATTTCTGATTATATTGATTCATGTGATTTATTAAAAATCGAACATCACGCTTTAAATTTATCTTCTGATCAAAAATATCTAAATCAATTACAACCTAAATATGGTGTGGTATGTAATAGGGAATATATTGAAAATGACCAAGATATTGAAAATTCGCCTACCATTTATGCAATTTTATCCAAAAAAGCTAAATTATATTCTACAAGAAATAATATAAATCCTACCTTCCATCTTACTCATGATGATATTCTAAATCCACAAGCTACAAATGATACTCTTGGTGTAGTCGGTACTTCTACTACTGGTGGTCAACAAATTCCAATGAACGCTGATTTAGATGATTACATAATTTCTGGTACATATTTCTCACAATCTTCAGGATTTTCTGCATCCTTTTCTAATTGCCCAATCAACTATGCTGGATTTAGACTAGATGTTAATACGACTGCCTTTGGTAAAATTACTCAAAAAATCACACTTAGTAATTCATCACAACCAAGAATCTTCTATAGAAGCACAAACAACGGAGTGTTCGGAGATTGGAAAGCTCTAATTCCATCACTTTATTCCAACACTGACACGCAAATTAAAAACTCCTGTACGCATCATGAAAGCGTTTCACTAAGTTCTGTTAGTATTGGTGCAAGAATGAACGGTGTAACTAGAATTAATTTCGAATTTACAACTACAGCTAGTATTGGTGCATATAATAACCTTATAACTATTCCTAAAGCTGTTGCTAAATGTACAGGTCGAAATAATCTATTCTTCATTTTCGACACTGCTGGTTCATCTAAAGCCATGTACACTAGAACAGAAAGTAATGGTGACATTGTTATTAGATCTAGACAAGCACTAGACAATGGTCATACTTTCATAGGTTCAACGTTAGAAATTGAATCGCAAGAGCTAGACGTTTAGGTTTACTCATCAAAGCCACCGGTCTAATCGCCGGTGGTTTTTGTGTGGTGATGGTGATTAAGTTGTGTAGTGTTGATGTTGTTGATTTTGTTGATTTTGTTGTTGGGGAAGTGTTTGTTGATTTTCGCCGGAAAAATATT
>Ga0326513_10001628_pt1 | contig 17212 bp, 28 predicted proteins | sample 2_2465_0518_D_FD_203654 | JGI IMG/M metagenome (GOLD analysis project Ga0326513, IMG submission 203654) | Bovine rumen microbial communities from UC Davis, California, United States - 2_2465_0518 | ecosystem: Host-associated > Mammals > Digestive system > Stomach > Rumen | place: USA... | reverse complement strand
ATACTCTTTCTATACCTAAATTTCGGTTATTTTCAATAAAAACAAATTTATTTTTATTTGTATTTAATTTTTCTTTATATTCACTAATAATTTGTCTGGATTTAATATCATTTGGGCTATCTAACAAAAAAATAAACTCTATTTCATCTAAAGTTTGTGCTAAGCAAGCATCTAAAAAACGTCTTAGACTAATCTCAGGGGGAAAATAAATACCACTAACAACTGAAACTTTCATATATTAATTTACCTTTTTCTATTTTAAAAATCTGACGACACGGTATATATATTAACTCACTCATGCTATTATAATATCCCAAATTTTGTAAACCTAATTTACTCAAATAATAAATATTCAATGTAGTGTATAAATTTTTATATTTTAATGCTTCTTTATAATAATTCTTATCTTTTATAAATATTTTTAAATCACATACTAATTTATTTTGTAAAAGATAACTAAAAAACCGTATCAAATCTTTTACAGGTATGTTAAACTCTTTAAAAATAACACACAATTTAATTTTATCATTTATTGAATTTAGCATAATACTTAACTGCTTTAAATCACAGTTAATATCATCAACAATTAAAATTTTTTCTATATTATCTACACGCATTTCGGTATATATTTTAACAAATTCTTTTTTATTTGTTTAATAAAAAAGTTCCATTCTTTGTTTAAACTTATATGTTTTTTATTTTCTCTATAACAAATATAGTATGAATTTTCATAAACTGGTACTTCACATTCTAAATATTCAGAATAAAATTCTTTACAGCATGCGTATAAAATAGCATTTAAAAAAGAAGGTGTTTTACTATTTTTTAACAATAACTTTCTATTAAAGATATAATGCCAACTAGTTGTATAATCAAAATTTAATCCAAAAGCTGAATGTATTTCATAATCACTATCTGTTTCTTTTAAATCTGATAAGCATTCATATAGCATTAAACCTTTAACTACATCAGCATTATATTGTAAAAGGTATTTAATTCCTACTTCACAAAAATCATAATCAATATAATCATCTGCTTCTGGAAAAATAATATAATCACCTGTAGCTTTTTTTAATCCTTTTTGAAAACTTTTTAGTAATCCTATATTTTTTGTATTTTTTATAAAAATAAAAGATTTATCTGGAAATATTTTTTTATTTAATAAATCATCTAATATAGAAAGAGTTTCTTTGTCAGATGAACAATCGTCTACAATAATTATTTGCAGATTTAAATAAGTTTGATTAAAAATACATTTTAAAAATTGTTTAAGCCTAGGACCTGAATTATAAACACTAGTAACTAATGAAAGCAAAGGCATATTTTCAATCTGTTTAGACATCATCTGCTCCTATTAAATCCCAAGATTTGACTCATGATAATGTGTTTTGCTTGTATTATTTCTTGAGGTGTTTTAAAATTATAAAATTCATTTTCCATATCATATATTTCTTTTATATCCAAATCATTATATTCAAAATATTGTTCTATTTTATTTTGGTTTTCAGATATTAAGTTTTTTTGCATTTCTAATTTGTTTAATATTTGTGTAGTTTTTCTCAAACCTTCTAAAAAATGATTAGGATTTTGAATTAAAGCTTCATGCAATCTAATTCTAAGCCACGAAACAGGAGCGTTTACTTCATTAATAGTAATACGATATTTTGTATATAATTCTTTTGTATATTTAGCTTGATTCTTAATATTATTTAAAGTCAAAGTAAAATATTGGGGAGCAGTATCTATTTTTTTAACAAAACTATCATTTAAAATCGGATTAAAATATTCTGTTAATAATGTATTAAATTGATTAGCTTTATCTCTATGATTTGATAAGATCTCTAATTTTTCAGCAAATCTTTTTAAACCTGTTTTATTTACAAAACCAATTTTTTTGTTTAATTTTGTAAAAAGAATGCCCATATCAAATCCTAAAAATAAGACATGAGTGGATATTAAAATGGCATCAAAAATATCATAATCTCGCTTAATATTTAAAATACCTTGACAGTCGTCTAATACAAAAATATGTGGAATATTATTTTTAATTAAAGCAGTTTTGATGTTACATAATAAAGTTTGATTAAGTACAATACTAAAGCCAGGAACTACACCTGGAAGAAATATAAATATATTTTTACAATTACTACTATTATACTTAGCTAATATTTCTTCAATTAATTTATTGGATAAATGCTCTTCACCACCAATACAAATTTTAAATACATTTTTTGGATTTAGCTTATTAATTTCATTTGTTACACTAAAATGTTCTTCAACTGTAGTTATTACTAAAGTATCAGTAGTTACATATCTTTCAAATAGTTTTTTAATTAAAGCTCTACCGCTTTCATCTACTTCTATTCGATATTTACCTTCATCGGCTATATTTAATAGTGATTTATAAAGTTTTGTTAACTGTAAATATTCTGGGTCATTAAAAAAAGTATCATCATGATTATAGTCATGAATATAATACTTTTTCATTATTTGTAATTCATTGGAAGTGAAATAATTAGATAAATATTGATATATCTTTGCTTCAGAATCTGTCATAGAGTTCTCCTTTTATTAAAACTCTATACTTCTAATTTACCTTCTACAAAATGAACAACTTTTTTACTAATATGATCACTTGCTTTAAAATCTCCATCAACTGGAATATTATGAATTGTTCTTGAACCGTGATCTTTTTCGGTAATAATCATTACTTCTTTACCATCTAAACTTTCTTTAAATCTTGTAGAAATTTTCTTTTGCAATTCTTTATATTTTTCCATTCTTTCTACAATCACTTCTTCAGATATTTGATCTGGTAAAGAAGCAGCTTCTGTTCCAGGTCTTGCTGAAAAAGCATGTGTCCAAAAAGCAACCGGTGAAATTTCATCTAAAAAGTTATATGTATCCATAAATTCTTCTTCTGTTTCACCGGGGAAGCCTGGAATAATTTCAATAGTAAATTCTACACCTTTTTCTCTAGCATAGTTTAATAACTCTCTTAATTTTTCTTGAGTATGTGGTCTATGCATACGAGCCAAAGCAGTATTAGAAGCAGATTGAATTGGAACTAAACATGTTTTTAATAATCTTTCTTCAGATCCAATCAAATCCATTAATCTTTTGAATTTATTTTCATCAAATGGATTAACTTGACCTACCATAAAATAGGTGGTTGGAAAATCTTTTAACAATCTTTCACATAAACCGATTAAATCACCAACTTCTGGATCATTATATTCAATAGCATTAACACCTTCTAATTGTAACAATTCCATTCCATGATCTTCTATACAAGATTTAACGTTATTATAAATATCCTGATAAGATTCGGATATAGATGGACCACGAAATTCACGAACTACACAATATCCACATTTTTGTGAACAACCATCTTGAATTTTAATATAATTTGTCTTTTTAAATTCTACCATATTTAATTCCTTAGTTTCCTTTAATATAGAACTATTTTTTATATTCAAATATCTTTGATAATCGGCTTACGAATTTACCTAATAATATAAAATCAATGTCTTTTATTTGCGGTTTTAATGTTAAATTAATAAATTTTTTATTTAAATCTCCTGTTCTAAGATGCGTTCCTAGTGATAATTTTCCATCAAAAGCTTCTACATTATTAACTACTATATTTAATGTATCAAAATCATTAAATACAAATTCTATATACCAAAAGCCAGATCCATGACCACAACATGATGAAACAGTAGTTATATTAGGAAGAGTATTTAATTCATCTATAAAACCTTTAATTTCTTTATCTATTTCATCATAACAAAAATCTCTATAAATGTCTACATTGTTATTTTCTGTAAAATTTCTCCAATGATCAACTATTATATAATCAGGAAAAGTTTCTGCTATAAAAGTATCAGCATAAGATACTTCTTTATAGCTTAAATTTTCGGATTGATTAAAAAAATATTTTCCATCAAAAGAAATACCACAATTTTGAGCATTTGATTTACAAGTAATTACTTTACCGGCAGCTATAACATTTCCAGTGTGTATATCTATTACTTGGATATATTTATTTAAATATTTATCACTATACTCCATATATTTACTCTTATTAAAAATGTATAAAGTATTTTTCTAGAGTTTTTACTAGTTTTGCTAACATCTCAAGATCAAAATCCGCTTCCCTATATTCATAGGCAGGTTCTAATACAAATTGAACTGTCGTATCCGTTATACAAACACCAAATGAAGAATATAATTCAATTTGTACATTAGATGTTTTATTAAATGCATATAAAGCTTTTAAAAACATACTTAAACTATTTATATCACAAAATAATATTGTAATATGCCAAGATTCTTTACCATGTCCACAACAAGATTCAATAGTTCGTATGGCTGGAGATAATTTATTTAATCTATCAACATATGGTTTAATCGGTGGATCTATTTCAGCATAACAAAAATCTCTATAAACATCCACGTTTGTTTTTAATTCTTCTCTTTTTCTCCAATATTCCCAAGTTAAAATTGCAGGAGGTTCATTAGGAACATACGAATCTATATAATCTACGATATTAAATATACAATTTTTATTCGAAAAATACCATTTATCATCAAACGAAATATAAATAATATCTTCATTTACAAAATCTGGTTTAAAACTAGTACATTTACCAGATGCTACAATATTATTATTTTTATCTAAAATTTTAATATATTTGTTAATATAAAAATTAGGATCTTTCATTTTAGTATTGCCCCTTTTAATACTATCTTACAAGTAACTATTTATATCCCACATATCTTTTTTAAATACTAACTGTCCTAATTTCTCAAATTTTTTACCTATTATATCATTTATACAGCCTGTAATAAATACTTTATAATTAGGATATTTATCTTTTAATTCAATAATACGGCGGCGTGATAACATAGTATGCCATTCTACTACATTACAAACTAAAACAATTATAGTAGGCTCCTTTACTTTTCCTACCATTTTATTAAACATCTTTTCCCCATCCGCTATTCCCATTGGACAACCGATAGTATATACTACTAAATTATTATCTTCAAATTGAAATTCTTCAACATATGATTTTAATTTAGTTGTCATATTAAATATTCTCTTGATTTTCAATAAACTTTTCTATATCACAATATATACAGTGTGTATCATCATTAATATAGCATAAACCATCTACCAAATGTCCACAATCTAAATAGACATCTCTTTCATCATTCCAACGATCTTTTATTTCTGCATTTTCTACATAAATCTTTAACCGTCTTGAACGCATTTCTGGTTGATGTATAAGATTACGAACTTTTTCTAAACCATATTTTTCAGCAAAAGCTTTCAAAAATTTTAAAAACGTAGTACGTTCTTCAATGAAAAATTTTGGTGGAAATTTAGTATATCTTGCTAATAATAAACTTCTATAATCTTTTATTACTGTGGCAGTAGGGCAATCTGCTCTTGTAATACTCGGATATCTAAAATCTACCATACAACCTAAATCAGTAAGAAAATCAAAATAATTTGGATTTTCAATAAACCTTTCTATAACATCTTGTGTTAATATAACTTGAACATGTATAGTAACATTCTTATAGTTTTCTTTTACAAATTTAATATTATTTAACCAAGCTTCAACTTCTTCTGGATTATATAATATGGTTCTTTTTAATTCTTCCATATTTTTACAATGTAACATACTCATCAATTCTTGAAGATCTTCTGGAGTTTCTTCATTTAAATTAACATGATATCTAAATCTACCAGTGGTATCAAAAGAAGTACAAAGAATTATCCTTTGGTCTGGTTGTAATACAAAACTATTTAATCCAAAAAGAGTACCAGCTAAATCTGGTTTAACTATATTCATCAAAGAGCTAGCTATCCAAACTTCTTTTATTTTTTTCATATCTAATAAAAGACCGATTTGATTAAATAAGGCATTCCATTCTGGCATTAAAGGTTCTAGTTGTCCTTGAAAAAATTCTCCACCAATTAATCCTACAGCATTATAATTTTGCATTATTTTTTTATCACTAATAGTTTTTAATGCATCTTTTAAATTTTGTCTTTTTTGAGCAACTGTAGTAGTACGTCTAGTACCATTTAAATAACAAAAAGGACAACCTGTTCGACAATCTGGCCACAATTCAAATTGAATGGCTTGTATTGCTTCACGAGATGATCCATCAGTAGAAAATGACATTATTTTTCCTCTTTATATATTTAAATTCATATATGCGATAAACATCGAAGATGAACAATTTGAAGATGAAGATGAACTACTTGAACTAGAACTTGAAGAGCTTGAACAAGAACTTTGATAATCATATCTTAAATCAACAGCTCTTTGCATACCATGTAAATTATTAAGAGAAGAATAACAATATGCTAAATTTTGTAAATATTTTGTTATATCATCTGCTACTAAAATTTGTGAATTTGCAATTTCACTATAAGGCGCTTCAGAGGCTTCGTCATACCAAATAGTAGCCCAATCACCTGTTTCTTCATTAACAATAGTCATACAATGCATTGCTAAATAACGATATGCACAGGATAAAAAATTAATTAAACCACGATAAGTAACTGTTTGTGAGGCTTTTGCATTTACTCCACAAGTTGTCATAAAACTATCAAAATCATTTTCAATAGTAGTACTACTCACAGGATCATCTGCTATTGAATCATTAGTTGAAATTTCACAATAATTATATTGTGCTGTACCTACCTGATGTTCAAGCTTTTTTCTCCAACTACTTTTTAAAGAAGCCGGTATAGTACTAATATCATCAACATTTTGGCATTTGGATTTTATTATATTTAACACCTGAGTTTTTAAAGTACCATATTTAATTGTAATTGACATTATGTTTTTCCTCTATTAACTAGCAGTAGTACTTAAATAAGTAACATTTACTGCAGGATTATTATTTCTATTTAATAAGCCATTATCTAAACCTGGATTATATATACAATTATTAATAATATCTATAATATTTGAATCCTCTTGAGTTCCAGGTACAAATTCATATTTGTGTGTTGTTTGATTGTAAACTAAATCTTCGTTTGTATTTCTAGTATAAGTAAGTTCACCAGGTTTTGGAGTATAACCAGGCTCTACTCCATTTAATATATATTTTGGAGTTAATGTACCTACTTGTGCATCTGATAAATATTTAGTTCCACTAAAAGTACTATCTCCATTCCTTAATATTTGTAATTTACAATAAACGTGTTTTAAATGGTGAGCCATAAATTGCATATATAAACCCATAGCTTTACCAAAATCTGTAGATTGTACAAGTTTATGAGATCTTATATCTATTCCAGCAGTTTGCAAAAAAGCTGTCCATTCATTATTCACAGTATCTGATGTAATTAATGGAATTGTATTATCACCTGGAGTAGCATAAAAATAATAATATCTTTTACTTTCTGAACTTGGTATACTACCTTCCCAAGTATAAACAAGTTGTTTAGCAGTGCCAGTTTTTAATATAGCCGGAACACTTTTATATTCATCTATATTACAACAAACGCTTTTCATTGAATTTAAGCAAGTTGCACTTAAATCAGCCCAAGTAATAATTTGTCCTATTCCAATAGTCATTTAAAAAATCCTATACGTCTTTATCTAAAGAATTTTTAACGGCATCTTCAATCAATTCTTTATTTAATGCATTTAAAATAGAATTGGTAAATACAAATTTTTCAGCAATACTTCCCAAATAATTTAATGATCTTAAAACAATTTTTTTAGTTTCCCAAATACTTGGATCTTTAACTGAAGAAAGTATGCGTGCCAAAATAGTTATATCCATAGTACTGAATAAATATTCATATAAAAATTCCATTTTAACAGCATTTGGATTATTTTCAACAGCTTCTGTTAAATTACAAGTTTTTAACATACTTACATAATATTCAGCCAATTTATATGTAACTGTTTGTATTTCTTCTTCTAAATCATCAAATATATCTAAGAATTCTACTTCGTCATTTAAAAATACTTGTTCATGTTCAAAATAACTATCTGAAAATGTATTATAACCTTTAATTAAACAAAATATATTAGATAAAAAAATAGGATTTATAATGTCTTCTTTTTTCAATGCTGCACTTAAAGCACTTTTTCTATGTTCATAAGACAAATTTTTAATCAAAATATCAATACTATGATGAATTTCTATTTCTGTTTTCCATAACAAATTAAGACTTTCTACTAAATCTGTAGTACTAATTGAATCTTTATACCTAACTATAATAGAGGCTTGACTAGCTTTTTCTTTTTCGAAGTTAGCTTTAATATCAGCAACAACTGCTTCAGTCTGAGCAAAATTTTCAATTATAAATTCTTTGATTTCTTTATCCATTAGTAAATACTCCTTATTATTTATATAGAACTCATTAAAAAGCTTGTTAAATCTACTTTTGTATTGTTAAATTTCCAATTTATGCTTTATATTCAGCCAATTTTTTAACCGCACAAGGAAAACATTCATCACTATCTTTAAATGATAACTGAAAATTAACAGAATGACCACATTTTGCCAATTCAGAAGAACAATATTTAAATTCATTATCTTTTTTATTATATTCCCAAAGTAATTTTTCTTGAGTTAAAGCTATGTTTTCAGCATAATCTTTTAAATATCCTGGAATTATACCATCAATATGTAATAATGTATTAAAAACAGTAGCTTTTGTTGGCATTGCAGGAGCCAAATCATAAGGTAATCTAATGTAAGGAATTGTATTAATGTCTACTTTAAAATAATTAATCCAATCCTTTATTGTCCAGATTTCCTTATTTTGTTCTTTTAAATATTCAAGTAAATAATCAGCTCCAAAATGATCTTCTTGAATTCTTTTACAAGCTTCTTCTGTTAATACACAATTTACTACAATATGTAAATCTTTATATTCATCAGTTAAAGCTTTCAAGTTATGATAAAAAAGCAATTCCCGTTCTTTAGATGTAAATCTACCCTGAACATCATAAGAAGTAGTAAATTTAATTCTATTTAATAATCCATTTGCTTGATATAAAGTTAAAAACCAATCCAAAAAGGTAGTATCTTGATAAAGTAAATTTGTATTAATATATAATAAATCTATTTTGTCATAACTCATCATTACTAAAATATGTTTAAGTAACTGACTTAATTCCTTTTTAACCTCAGTATTCTGGATATCAAATATTTCCCCACCAACTAGTAATATATGATTTCCTTGTTCAAACTCTGTATTTAAAAACTCTTTACATTTAAGTAAAGATTGGATTTGTTCTGTAGGAATTAATATTTTATCATCAATCTTACGCTCATGTGCTCTTTGATGACAAAAAGTACAATTATTACTACAATTGTTCCATAAAAGAAATTCATATATCTTTTTCATTATCTGACTTTTTCTAAATATTTCTTTAATATTTCATAATTTTTATAAGCAATCGTACTATCTGGCATACCACGAATAATTTCTTCTTTACCATCACTGTGTTTTAGTTTAATATTCCAATACCCATCTTGTACTGTAAATTTAGGTGTTTCTACTATCATTTTATATCTCCTCTTTTAATTGTTTTGGTGTTAAAAATCTTTTAGCTCCTTGAATAAATACAGGTATATCACTTATTCTTTTAAGATATAAATAAGCTTTTAATACTCCATAATCACTAGCCCGTGAACCAAATTCTATAAACCATTTATCTTCTTCATACATAACCGGATAAATATTTGAAATCATAATATTTTCATAAGGATGCCCACTAGCACCTATAGATCCTTGTATACATTGTTTAAACCATAATGGATCATTAACTCTATCTTTATGATACCATTGATTTTGATCTCTATCACTAATATTTGGCCAATTGCCATATTTCACATCACAATTGTTACCATTATAATGTTCAGTAAATAATCCACGACCATCCATCCAAAGTTCGGCTATTTCTTTAGATGATAATTTACGAATATCTTGTTTTCTTTTTTCTGTATACCAAGTTTCACCAAATCTATCTCTTACAACACCATTTTCATCAATCAAAGCAAACATACAATACATAATTATTCTAAAATAATCTTGTAAAGTCATATTTTTTATGGGATTTTCAATTTTATTACCAGATTTAATATCTTGAATAATATACTTTCGAGCTTCTTTTAATTCTTTAGGAGTAATACCATATTTATACTTATTCATATTAAATCCTTTTTAGGATAAAAAAATCAGGGAAGATTTAGTAGTGAACTTACAAAGGACCTTCACTCTTCCCTGACCGATCCAGGACTTATATATTGCTACTTTACCTGGTCATCTTTTCCTAGTTGCTTTTTTTGCGGTAGGTCCTTTTCCTACTAAATCTCTTGTTCTTTCCAAGTTACTTGATCGTAACGTGGCTGTTCAATTATTCTATTCATTGCATCTATTGGATTAAAGTCTCCTGATAATGCAACACTTAACATTGCAGGTGAACAACCAGAAATAAGTATATTACCATTATCATCTTTAGTAATAGGTGTTTGTGTATTTCTAGAATCAACATTCCACCATACTAAATTAGGTGTTTCATAACCCGCTTCTTTATATTTCTGTTTAATAATTTCAAAATTTGTTTTTTCACCAAAACCAACTTCAAATCTATTAACACTATCAAATTCCATATCAGTTATAATTAATAGAACCTTTGGCATATCTTCTTTTGCAATATTTTTTTCTATTGCACGACCTAAAATAAGATCAAATACAGCTTGAAGATTAGTATTAGAACAATCTCCTGTTTGTACAGATGCCAATTTTTCTAATAAAGTATTGCCTTTAACTTCTTTCCAATAAGCTTTAGAAGAAAATGGAATAATATAATTACGCCATACTTCAGATTTATTTCTTTCTGCAATATAAATAGCCAAAGAATTAGATACATCCATTGGTAAACCTGTCATAGATCCAGAAGTATCATTAACCACTATACCATTTATTTCTGGTACATAATCTGGTAAAGCTTTCCATTGTGCTTCAACTGTTTCATCAGGTTCACCAGTAGCTTCATATACATTACCATAATGTTCACCCATCAAATCCCATTTATCTTGAATTTGATGATTATATTTTTTAACCAAATCATATGGATATAATGTTTTAGCATTTATTTTAGTTTTACCTGCTTTTACATCTTCTATATACTTAAGGTATCTATTATTATCTTTATTAAGAAATACTCTATGATATTTCAAAGCTGCATAAGAAGGTAATTGACTATAAACAATTGAATCATAATCTTTATTTGTTAAATTATGTTCAACAATTTTAATAGCTTTACGCAATGTAGATAAAGCTTTACGATAATTAGCTTCATTAAGTTTTTCTTTAAAGAAATCAGATTTGTTAGCTAAAGCAATTAATTTTTTAGCTTGTTGTTTAGCAACTTTAGAAGAAGTCAAAGAAGGCATCCATTTAGCACACAACGAAATTGGTTTACCTTTTTCCAAACAATCTAAATCATCATTTATTCTACATATCAAATATGTTGCAACACCTAAACCAAGTTCTGTATCTAATAAGCATAAATAATCATCATAACGACCATATTCGCCAATTAAACGTAAATTAGTATTTAACCATTTAGTTTGATTTTTTGCTAACCAAATTAAACAAGTTCTGAAAATATCACGTTCGCCTTGTCCACCACGACAATCACGAATATAAAATAAAGTTTTTAATGCTTTTTCAGGATTTTCTTGAAATGCTTTTGAAAATAAATCTATAATTCTTTCTGCAGATGCATTACGCATAGCAGCTCCATGGAAAAACCAATCTAAGTTAGCATCCAATGTAGATTTATTTGTAATAGCACCATTTTCTGTATAAGTAGTGTTATTCATTGTATCTATAAAAGCATTCATTTATATCTCCTTTAAAATAAACAGAGGGCTTTAAGATTCTTCCCATAAGAATTTAACAACAATTGCTGTACGCCCTCTTAACTTTACGAAGCACTTAGTTTTGGATTAAGCATTCCATCTTTAATTTGTTTGCTGTTCGTGCTTCTTTATATTAACTATTATAGTATTATTTTTATAAATGTAAAACAGATATTTTCCAATTATCTCCTTTTACCATTTTCTCGCATACCAAATTTAATAGTAATATAGTTAGCCTCAAACATACGGTACATTTCTTCATAAAATTCTTCAGCAGCAGAAAGAGATGTAAATCTAGTTTCTGTAGGTTTTCCTGTTTTTGTATCAGTATGTTTAATAAACCAATATCTACCATATGTATGGAATATAGGTTTCTTTACATTTAATTCTACATTAGCTTGAATATCATCTCTTTGTGCTGAAGTATACATTTTATTTTCCTTTAATATGATATTTGTTTATTATATTTACTATAAACTTTTGTAAATATCTATATCTTTCAAAGTAATACTTATTTGCTTCATCTTCAGAAAAGAATCTAATGCTATATTTTGAGCCTGTATTCAAATCGGCATAAGTAACATACCATCTTTTATCACTTTTATTAAATTCGGGTTTCTTTAAATATTCTAATATAGATTCTTTAAGATTCTTTTCTAATATTGGCATTTTATATCCTTATTCATTATCTGGATCTGTTTCATCACCTAAATATCTCATAGACAATCCTTTTAATCATTTGTTAGATTATCAAAATATCCTTGAACATATACAAATGGGGTTCCTTTATCACCAGAACCTGAAGTCAAATCCATCAACGAACCTAACAAATCTGTATAATGTCTCGGGGTTGTTCCTTGGGTAGCCATCTGACCTTTTAAATCAGAATCTTTTTCTTTAATTTCTTTCTTAATAGCTACTGTTAATTCTTCACCGTGTAAATCTTTATACTTTTCATCAGCAAAGTTTTTAATTTTAATTTCATTTGGTTGACCTTCAAGACCTTCTGTATATGCTGGACTTACTACAGGATCTGCAAATTCCCAAATTTGTCCACCGGGTGTTGGAGATTTAAAACAACCATCACCATAAATCATAACTTCAATCTTTTTAGCTGTAGCATTATAAATTTCGCCTTGTACACGTTCTACAATAGCTTGAGCAAATGATTTTGATGGGAATAACTTCAACAATTCTTCTGAAGATTTATTTGAGCCATACAACCCATATTCACATTTATCAGCACAAATATCAGCTAAAGTACAACCATTTTCTCTACGAGGTATATTATAAGTCGTAAAATACATTCTTGCATCTATAAAGTAAGCATGAAATAATTCAATTTGGTTTAAAGAAAATTCATATTCTTCATGTAAGATTTTACATTCTTTACCTTCTGCTTCTACAATAGATTTATAATATTCATCATAATTTAATTTAGTAAATGGATGATTATGAACTACATTACCTACTTCATCAACAGAAGGCATATAGATAAATACTTTTTTACCAGCCGCTCTAGCAATGGCTTTTAAAATCATAGCAAAACGGTTACGAGAATAAATTGGTTTATAAACTTCAATAACTTCAGCATTATTAGACATTTCTTTAATTTCTTGTGCTACTTCATCAATAGTAACATAATTACCTTGATTACGTGCTACAATAGATTCTGTAATACCTAAAACATCTCTATCTTTGATTTCCAACCCAGAATTCAAAACAGTATCAACAATGATTTCAACTAAATCATCGCTCTGTTTTACGATAGGTGCTCTAAGCCCATATACTGCTGTTCCAATAGTTCTTGCCATTTTATTTTACTCCTTTTATCTAGTTTTTTGGTTATTAGTAATTACCGCTTTTTGTTTTAAACTATTTTTATTTTGACAATTTTTAATTCCTAATGTATTAAGCAATATTATAATAGCAGCAATTCTTACTGTCCACATAAAAACATTGTATACTTTTTCAAATTCTTTTCTAGTCACTTTATTTTTCTCCTTAATCTTTTAATAAATTTCTCAAATCTTCATAACGCATATCAATGGTTAACTCTTGGCCTGAAATTAAATATAATTTAGATCTATATTTATTTTTATAATCTTCATGTATACATACTACACTATTAGAGGATATTTGTCCAGGTACTATAATATCATCAGTTATTACAATTGCTAAATCAATTACCATCATTTATCCTTATATTACAAACTTACTATTTGCTTCTTTAATTAAATCTTGATGAGCTTTAGATACTTGTTTCTTTTCATCTTCTTCAATCTTTTTTTGATATAATTCTAATTTATAAATAGCATAATTTACAAATAAGTCATATAATTTCATTTGTTCTTTTGGTGGTATAATAGAAATTTCACATTTTTTACCTGATAGAATTTCAAGTGCAGTACATTCATATTTACTTGTACCATTTTCATTTGTTGTTTTCATTGTTTTGAGACACAATTGATAACCAACCTGAATTTCATATATATCGCCTGGTTCTAATGGGTGAGCGTGATTTTTTACTGTCGTTATTTCCCAAGATTTAGGATCTGTATATTTAATCTTGTTGAAAACTTTTTTATAAAATGACCATTCCATATCTGTAACATTTTTTAATAATTTATTTAATTGATTTTCAAATTTTACTTCTGGCTCGTAATAATTAACCATACCAAAAGCACAACAAATCAAATAAAGAACAAAAACTAATATTAAAGCTATAATTATACCTGCCATTTTATTCCTCCATTACTTTAATTACTTTATACATTTTAGATCCATCACCAATTATTTCTATAATTTCTGTATTTTCAAATTCAATAGCAACCATTTCAACTATTTCTTGTTCTTCCCAAACCATTGCCTTTTTAATATCCGTAGTCCAACAATAATCATTTAATCCTGCGCCTGCTACTCTACCTACTAATGAATATTCAGGATAAAATCTATCACCATTTTTACCTAATGTAGAAAATGTATATCTAGTATATGAAAAGTTATATTCTGCCATTTCTTCTTCCATTACTTCTTGTTGATTATTTCTTTTATACTTGATTGCATAATCCCAAAAATTATATCTTTGATGGTCTTTTGATTTACTCATTATTATCCTTTACTTCAACTTCTACTTTATCAATACCTTCAAAAATATCTTTACATCCTTTGACTTTTTCTTGATCTATTTCTTCTGTAAAAACAGTATTTTCTCTCCAATTACCAATGCCATCATTTTCATCACTAGAAGTAGTCAACCATTCATAAGTTTCTTTATCGGCGTATAAATTACCTAAACATCTTTTATCTTTATAATATAAGTCATCTGGATATTTATCTATATCTTCTGGAAATAAACCCGCCATTTTCATAATTGGAGTTTTATTACCATCTTTATCTGTAAACACCCCAATTATATTACTTTTTTTGCTATTTTCTATTACTTGTTTTATAGATTCTTTGTGGTCTTTCCAAACCTTCTTTACTTCATCATAGTCAGTAATGCCTTTATCAAGACAATGTTCCTTAGTTACAGACATAAAATGAATAAAATCATATCCTGTCTTTATTTCACAATCTTCAAGTACTTCTAAGAAGTTTTTGAATTTGTTTTTACCTAAAAGGCATTCATCTACTAAACTAGGCATCACTGACTCTTTTATTATCGTTGTTTACTATTGCGTTCTTTATATTTTTTTAAGACATAAGCACCCCAAGCACCACCCATCACAAAAGCTGGTAAATAAGGTACTTCAAGAATACCGGTAATCAATAAACAACCACCTAAAAAATAAGTAGTATATAATAATGCATCTTTTGTTTCTTTATTCATTACTATTTTCCTTATTCATTTGTTGTTGGGTTATCTGGTTGACCATTATGTTGCCATTTGGCTTCTCGTTTTACTTCTTCAATATCATCAGTAGCATTTTCTTCTACTGGCTGAGCTTCTTGACGTACTATTGTAACTTCTGCCAATCTTGTCAAACCTTCTAAAATCTTTACCAAATCAAAAGTATGACGATTTTCACCTATGCCTACAGATAATGTATTAAATTGTAACCATATATCTGTTGGTATAATTGGATTACCATTTTCATCTACTGGTAATTGTTGTAAACCAGCTGCTTCCATTTCTTCTTTTGTCATTACCATTTTTTCTTTAGTTGTTTCTACCGGTGTTTCTACTTCTTCAACAACTGTTTCTTTTACTTCTTTATTTTCCATTGCTTTCTCCATTGCTTGTTTATATTCTTTACTTATATTATCATGAACCGTATCTATATGATTTACATCACCAATACCATCCATTGCAGTTACCATAGACATTTATTACTCCTTATATTAAAATTCCTAATAATACTAAACCTGCTAAAATTCCAAGAATCCATTCCCAAGAAATTAAAACTAAGTCTAATAATTTTAATACTAAAATTACTAAAATAATACCAGTTAATAAAATATACATTTTATTTTCCTTCTATACCTTTAATTTCATTATACAATATAATAAGTACAATAACTAAACAACCTAGCGTACCTAATAATTGCCATTTAAATATTACACAAAGAATCATAAAGATTATAAATAACCATCCTAGCATTCTTTATCCTTTATTTTTAATTCCTACAAAAAATAGTACTATTAATTGTAATATAAAAAACACTAATCCTAATACAAGCAAAGGAGATAATATAACTAATGCTCCAAATAAAACGATTAATGCCAAAGGAATAAGAAATAAATATGCTATAAAATTAGCAAAAAATAACAAAAAGTTATACATTTGATACTCCTTTTATAAATAGAATTAGACATTATCTAAATAATCTATAAATAATTTTCCATTTAAATGATCTATTTCATGCTGTATTATACGAGCTTGTAATGGATTTTTTATGAGCTCTTCATGTATTTCACCATTAATATCTTGCCATGTTACACGAACTCTTTTATAACGCCAGATATTTTTATGTATAGGTTGACCAGAGTCATCCAAAACACTTAAACATCCCTCTTCTTTACATTCTTTATCAAAAGATGTCCAAGTTATTTCAGGATTAATCATAGAAAAAAATATTCCAGTTTCAACATTTTTTACTACAATTACTCGTTTAGAAACACTAACTTGAGGTGCAGCAATACCTACTCCTTTTGATTTAATAACTGTATCGATCATATTACTAATTAAACTTTGAATATAATCATGTTCTGTATTTAAATCAACTGTTTCACAAATAGTACGTAAAACCTCATTACCCAACTTAGTTATTTCTAGGACTGCCA
>Ga0326513_10001627_pt1 | contig 17215 bp, 23 predicted proteins | sample 2_2465_0518_D_FD_203654 | JGI IMG/M metagenome (GOLD analysis project Ga0326513, IMG submission 203654) | Bovine rumen microbial communities from UC Davis, California, United States - 2_2465_0518 | ecosystem: Host-associated > Mammals > Digestive system > Stomach > Rumen | place: USA... | reverse complement strand
AGGAAATGCCGGATTACTATTCTTTACTTCGCCCGTTACTGCATCAACAAATACGGTTTCATGAATATTTCCGAAAACATATTGTGGATTACATTCTAAAGGACCGATGGGAAGACGTAGTGTACACTTTCTAGAGTGAGGTTTAGGAAGATTTGCTTCGTATAATCTTTCTAAAGCCTGACTGAATGTTAATTTGATAGCCTCATTATTAAGTGGAAAGTCCTCTATCCAGAATGAGTGGTCAGTTTCATATGCTGTAGTATCGGGGAAATGTGTTATTTGCGCTACGTAGGTATCGTATGAATCGTCTTCACCTAATATATACTGGAATACATTAGTAATACTTCCTACTGCATCACTTGCATCCTCACTATCTAAATAATCTTTGAAAACAATTTGGGTTTCGTACCAACGATAATCTTTGCCATAATGTAAGAACATTTCCTCACGGTCAGTCGATATGAAATTTTCCACTAATGGAAGAGTAAGTTCCGTGGAATCGACGTTGACTGAATCAACGTAAGTAGTATCAACCTGCTCGTTAACATCTTGTTTTGCACAACCTGTGCAAGCCATGAACATGCATGACATTAATAATGCCATTAAAAAATAACTAAACTTTTTCATGTAACATTAATTTAAATAAAACAATTTTTTGATCTAAAAACCTAGGTAATCGACTCTCTAGTCAGATTCGAACTGACGAAACACCGGTTTTGCAGACCGTGGCCTTAACCACTCGACCATAGAGAGTATGTTAGTACATAATGTACTTTTCTTCAGTCATAAGGAAACAACTGCTCAGAATCTTTAAAATTTTTTAGCAAATAAGGTGATACATAGTATTTTCCTATCTTATAATCTGCATACTTAACAGTTCTTCTTTGAAAGTATACTTTCGTTTCTGGATCAGTTATCGGTACTAACCAGTGATAATAAATATCTTCTGGAACAGATCCTTTAAATTTCGGAATTAATTCTGGAACAATATGTTCTTTTTCAAATTCTACATAATCACCTCGTTTTCCATGAACTACTCGATTGTAGTCTGTTGCAAATAATGTCCCATTTAATAAATAAATATTCATAAGTGGAGCTAGAGGGAGTCGAACCCTCGTCCGAACAAATTATCCTATAAGGATTACACATGCTTTTCAATTTTAGCGAGTTTTCTTCTCTGCATTTTTAACGTGACGATACACGGGGGATGACAGGAGTCAACCGTCCACCAGTTAATTGTTTAGTTTAAAGTCTTGTACAATTAACAAAACTAGACTTTTGTAATCTTTAGTTGACAGGGTAGATTACAACCCCGCGCCTCACGCTGCTACTCTGTAGCTACGGATGGCGAAAGAAACATTGTTCTTGCCATTTAAATTGCTTGTATGTCTCTCCATACTGTCTCTGCATGTCCTTATTACTTTCACCTGCCGTCAAAACCAAATATAGCCCCGGATTGGGAAGATTTCTCTTCCCATTTATTAGAAGTTTCTACTTGCTATCAATTTTTTAATATGATGTAAAGTATCAGTAGATTCTTCATAAAATTTATCTCTGTCTAGCTCTAAAATAGTTAAAATTTGACAAAACCGTAACTCTGGATTTTCATTAACAATTTTACTTAGTAAATTGATAATTTCCAAATTTGCAGGTTGTCTCCGAGCTACTCTTTCCTGAATTAGGTTAAAACCTTCCTTCTGCATGACAATTATTACACAGATAGTAAGTTAAAAACATTCTAGGAATAATAGAGATGTCTGTTGAGTTACACTTATTACAAGCAATTATTCCTTCGTGGTTAAAGTGAAACCCTTCAGGAACTTTGACCAAATTCGCAATCATAATTACTAAAAATTCCACGATATGATGCAGTTTTAGAATCTTTTACCCACCCATCCTCAACATATTGAATTTCTTCTTTGTGAAAGAAACCAACGGTTTTTCTTTTGATATATTCAGGATCTGGAATAAAAGATAAGTCTTCTAATCTATTACTGTCACCTAAGAAATTACTAATAAAATGATATACGACTTCTTGGCCAGTTATTTCTAATAAACCATTCTCATGTATTTCATACTTAGGATTCATTATTAATGTATCATAAGCAGGACGAACACAAGGACGTATATTAGAAAATCTAATATGTTTGAGATTAAGTATAACACACCACTTATAATCCTCCATTAAAATGTCCTAGCTATTAGACTCTTTAAATGGGAAATTTCGTCTGAAAGACGTTTACATTCTTCGGCATAAGTTCTGCCTCTGTGATTAATGGTTCTACCATTACGTGTTGTAGTCCAAGGTTTTTTGTCTTCATTAGCGGCCTTGAATTTCTCATAGGTCTCTTCCAACCTTGCCAATGCGCTCTTACGTCGCAAAATAAGCATACCTTTACTCATTTTTTAACAAATCTAAATAAATAATTACAATGATCACACATGAAAACTTCACCCTCAGCATCGACAGCATGAGCAATGTCTATGTGTGTTTCTTTTTTACACTTTGGGCAATAGATCTTTTTCATAATCATAATGTTTGGTGCGGCTAGAGAGACTCGAACTCTCACGCTACTATTACTTCGCACCAGATCCTAAATCTGGCGTGTCTACCGTTTCACCATAGCCGCAAAGAGGCCGAAGCCCCTGATCTAACACTTAGGTGTTACATCCTTACCGCTGTCGTCATTTCTTAACTAGTATTAACAGGAATTTGTGAGGCAGTTTTTTACCGAATCCGCAAAAAACTTCTGCAAGAATGATTAACTCCTCAATTATACCGATAGAGGTAACGGACGTCTTTATTTTACGTGTATAACGTATTACACGCGTCAATCTTCTCCAAACAGATCGGAGAGCTCTTCAAACATGTCACCACCGATCTCGTCTGGAGTTTGACGATACTTTGGATTCTCCGAAACATACTCAAGAGTAGCTTTGGTATCCTCCATCAATTCATCACGAACTTCGTTGATTACTTCGAAAGGCCTGTAATACTTTGATACAAGTAATTTGGCAATTTCTTGACAATCTTTAGGATCAATGTCCCTAAGTTCGATTAGAACATTTGCAAACGCTGATTGACCCTTCTTAGAGAGTCTCTCATTTGCTTTCTCGATTACCAATGGGTGAGGCATTGGCACATTTAATCCAGAATGCTTTAACTGGATTTCTAAAAATTTAGCTAATTTGTTATTCATAATACCATAAATTTGGTGTGTTTGTAGCCGGTACGGGAATTGAACCCGTATTTCCGCCTTGAAAGGGCGACGACCTGACCAATTAGTCGAACCGGCCAATTAGGGAAACATTTGAGTTCCCCCTCTTAGCTTGTATTAACGTGCTACCGTAAGCACGAGGCTTATTACGTTACCTTAAACGTGACATTGTTTTTACACTCTTGTCCAAGAGTGCGGCTTATATTCATTCCTCTTACCGTAAAGAGTAACCCTGTGTGTCGGGTGTCCGATGAAAGACACACTTCCATTCATCGGCATAAGTAGAACTCATCAGGAGTTTTAGGTTTAAGATGCTTATGAGCCTGTCTAGCTATCCAGTACCAATAATCATCACAAATATACCTAATATCTTTAGCTGTACCACCATTTGTAGTATATCTAATAATTTTCCTAAATTGTTCTTTAAGTTTTCTAGATTTCATAGCTTATAATTTTATATTTGTAGTAGGACCCTCGGTATACCGATATTCTTTCACGGTCTTAAGATACCCTTAGTACCACCAGGTATCATCCTACTATAGTACCCCAGAAGGGAATCGAACCCTTATCTCAAGATCCGTAGTCTAGCATTCTATCCATTGAACTACCGGGGCGTAAAGCCCAGGTTTAGAACCTGGACTTCTTTAAAAGAGTGAAACTACTCCCATTACTAATATAAATATCAGAAACAGGAATAGAAGTTATATAGTGTCGGAGCGCGTACTCGATATTCACAAAATTTACTTCATAGTTTTCATTAGCCATTAAAACAGATCTTCCATCAGGTGTACAATCCATATGTGTAACCACAAAATTAAACTGCACATCATACATTCTGTCATAATTATCAAAACAATGACGTATAAATGCATTATTTAGGAGTTTTTCTTCAAGAACACCAATTTTAAACTTTCCTTGTGGACCAGTGTCAATATTGGTAGGCTCTTCAAGATGCTTGTAATATTTCCTGACTAACCCTTCAAATAAAGGATCAAAGTTTCCACCATGTCTGGTAAGATAACTTCTCATAACAAGATATACTTCAGCATCTTCTAAATAACCAACAGGAATACCATTTAAACCTACCTTACTAGGAGTACAATATGGCATTAAGCCATTTTCCATATCTAATAAAAGTCCTTGAGAACCTTCAAATATGAGAGTATCATACTTTGGAAGAACTTCATTAGGTGGCAGTACTCTAACCTTAAAAGATAGTTCGTTAACAGCATTAATAAATTCTGTGTCGATGTCTATATCATGTCCAAATCCCGAAATATACTTAACAGGATCTTTAGTGATTTCTGAAAATTTTGGAGATTCTGGATGCAATTTGTAACGCATAAATGTGGCATGTATTCCTTTACCACAAGTACCATGTTTTTGCACCTTAATATCTCCTCCATCTTGAATAGCATCATAAGGAGTAGTAACTCGACAATCGGGATGAATAAAAACTGTAGGAATAACTCCAAGTTTTTCAACCTCTTTTATTTCGTTTAGTAAAGCTATAGGATCTACATACACATTTTCATGTATATATGTAGGAACTCCTGCCAATACTCCAGCCCCAAGTTGACAGCACACATGTTCTACACTCGCACTAATAACTCTATGACCAGATTGACAACCTCCACTAAACTTAATTACTAGAGGGTTTTTTGATTGTAAACACAACCAATGAACTGTAGCACCCTTACCTTCATCCCCAAAAAGGGCACCCAGTACAATTTTTACCTTTTGCATCACTCTTCGATAGATTGAGCATCTCTATAGCAAGAGATAACCAACTTAGGAATAATTTCAGCAATATCGCTACCATCTTCTAATTTAGAAGTAACAGCATTAATGCCCAAATATTTTTCCCAATTAGTTTCATTGTAACGATAACCATAACGGCTACCATCACAGTGGATGTGGAACACATGCCACTTTTCCTTTACTCTTTCAAGAAGTTCTGATGATATTACGTCAGCTTCCGCACCATCATCAAGATATCTGTCTAATTGCTCTTTAGTAAGAATCCTCTGACAAGGTTCATCACCAATAGTAATTAGTACACCTTTCTTGTGGCGTTTCTCCCAAGAGTCTGTAACAACATGACGATCTGCGAAGTACCAAGCAAGGGGATAAGATTCCATACGGTTTCCTCCTCCTTTACCTTCTAGATAAATCTTGGTAAGCCACTTTTCCATGAGTTCATCAGAACTTTCGAACTGACCAATCTGTAAAGGACCTTCCTCATTGAAATTACAGTCTCCAATACCCATGAAACAGATTTGTGGATTAGGAACTCCAGCATTAATAATGGCTTCCATAATGTCTGGAAGAACATTCTTAATTAAGAGTTCTGGAATATGACCCATAGAACCTGTTTCATCCAACGCGATTATAATTGGGAATGATTCTGGATGTTCTTCAGAGTCACGAGACTCGCGAATACGAACACCCCTAGGATTCATTTGAGAATCCAAATGCCTCTGAGTAAATACTTCTTCTCTTGTTTGTTTCTGATATGATACAGAACGAGTACGAGAGGCAACATAATCATAACTACCGCCACCCATATTATTCAGCTTTTAATGCGTCCCTGAGTTGAGCAATAGCCGTCGGATTACTGAGAATTACTTTAACAGCTTCTTCTACAGTAGGAGTAGTGGGGGCAGGAGCAGATGTAGTGGTAGTAACAGTATTGTTAGGATTAACTGAGTTTCCTCCAAACATATTTCCGAAAGGATTCTGACCTCCCATCATAGATGAGAACATCATCATACCCATCATGTCCATTCCACCATTACCTTCTTGACGATTCTTGTCAAGCATCCATAACATCATAGGATTGAAACTACCTCCAGCATTGCTGAATAAGTTCTTACCCTGAGGAGTCATTGAAAGCATCATCAAAGAATTAACATCTAGAGTTTCTCCACTTGCCATAGCAAAGAAGATAGGATTAAATCCAGAGTTCTCATCGAAGTTGAACATGTTGATAAGAACACGTGTTGTAGTTTGACCCATAATGAAGTCCTGTACAGCCTTCTTATTATGAGTATAACCAGTAAATGATAAAGTCTTTAAAGAACCATCAGAATTATTACCAAGAACTTTGGCATAACTGCGACCATTCTTTACGATGTCACCTACTTGCACTACATTGTTCAACTTGTTGATAGAATATACAGGAATTGGAAGAGTCATCTCTTCAGGGAAGGCAACTAAGTTGTCATCCTTATCAATGCCTACATATTCACCATCCACTGGAACACATAAGAGACCAGACATGCTCATACGAACATCTGTCTCTTTCTGCGGAACAAATTGGCTAGTATACTTGCCAACTATTCCTTTGAACATTGAATTGTCTTTTTGCATTGTTTTGTTGTTATTTATGACGCTACTTGCGCCGAGTTGTTTACCATTTACAGAATCAACTATCATAGTCTTTAGGGGAACCCCCTTAGGACTATAAGGAGTAGAATTCTCCCAATGAACATCTATGACTTCACAGGGAGTTACGTAAACTGGGGATTCTATCATGTCCCCTACTTTAACATCTTCGTTACATACAAAGAGATATTTCTTTTGCTCAGCAATAGCTATAGCATTTAGTTTTCTCTTTGTGAAGACAACTGTAATAACTCTGTACTTCATTATTTTCCGACAGGTTTAATAGTTTAACTTTTTATTGATCTAAATGCTGAACCTACGATGCTTAACAATATACAAGCACCAAATGCTTGCCAATATGTTAAGATAGGAGCAGCCGTCCAGAATATTGGTGCTAACCAATTCCAGAGAAGTTGTACTACCCAGGCTTTTAAAAAGCTTAAAGCTATTAAGATAACCATAATAACAATACAACTACTAGTACTAGTGTTACTCATAATTATTATTATTTATTATCTCTATTTTTACCTATATGATATCCATCACAAAATAAACATTTATAATATGAAAAATGTTTACCTGTTTTTTCTCCCATTTTTTCTGCTGATTTGCGAGCAGTCTCTACGGTATTATACATTACTTTAGGTTTACCATTATGTTGATTAATGTGGGAATTAATACTAAATGCTCCCCATGCATTTCTTGTAATAAAGAAATTCCTAAAGAATGTTTTTCGTTTCCACTGGTCAATTAACCAGATTTTTAAGTTCTTATATTTAATCATAGTACTCCCACAAGGACTCGAACCTTGATAGCCGGATTAAGAGTCCGGAGCATAAACCCTTCTGCCATAGGAGCATTTTAGGGAACATATAGCTAATATTGGTGAGATGTCTTTGAGGTAGCTAATCTCATTCTGTGCGCACAACCAGATTATTTATATGTCCCTAGGACAGACCAGAGGCTTATTATAAATTACTTTTAGCTCTATAAGTATTTATCAATTAGATTGCATGGCTGCCCTTAGTAGTCTATTTCTTTGTAACATCGGTGGCTACATCCATCACAAGGATCTTCTAATTCATCCCAATCATCACTATTAATTCTTGAACACTTGTAATTTTGATGTGGTTTTGTTACATCATAAGGAATGTCTAAATCGCAAAGAATAATATGTTTCATAACAGTTTTATTTAAGTTGGTGCGCCCGCTGGGATTCGAACCCAGGACCCTCGCATTAAAAGTGCGATGCTCTAATACCTACTGAGCTACGAGCGCATCAAAAATGGTTTGACCACCATTCTAATTGAATATCAGTCAAGTTGTCAAACCATTCGCCAAACAAATGCCTATATTTCTTAATATTAACCTTATAAAACCATTCTTCAAGTTTGTTTCGTAATACTTTTGAGGAAGTTATCATAGTCTAAACGTTTCATAAATGTATAGAATTTTCCATATCCCAAATCATACCATCTTTTATCAGGCATTCTATTTGCCTTATCAATACTTTCCGATATAACTTCTTCTAGTCTATTAAACTCTAAAGGATCAGTCGTTTCTTTCTGAAGATTTCTCCAACTAATAATATTATTATTTAAAGATTCTTTGTCTCGATTAGGCAAATACATCATATGTGATTGTCCATTAGCTAATCCGTAAACATTAATTGGTATCCATTCTTTCGATATTTTAAGAGATAACAATCTGTCTTTAGATGTTAGCCCCGCTCTTTCATGAAAAGGTACATAGACGTTTTTATAATCTATCCATCTCCAACCACGATAATTTTTATATTCTCTAAATATACTAGAACAACATGTATATATTGGAATCTGAAATATTCTGTTCTCATAATTAACCCAGAAAGTTCCTAATAATAACGGCTTTACAAATTTACGGGGAATATTCCAATCACGAGTATCAGAATAATGTCCAAAAGTTGTTTTAGTTGTCGCCTGCCATACTTCATTTCTAACTTTACCAAAATCGGGAATGGAAACAGATTGATTAAATTTCCATTGCTTTTTGGTAAGAGTGTATCTATGTCTGGATTTTTGTTTTACTTTTTTAACTATTCCCTCATCGTCTATATAAAAAGATTCTTTCCAAGGATTTTTTTCTGGCTCTCTATGTACAAAATCATCTAAAGTATTCCATCGAATATAATATTTCTTGAAAGGTCGTATTCTGTCATCATAAGCCTTTTTTAATTCTTGATAAGGCTTACCTACATACTTATTACATAATCCTATTATGTATTTACTAAGTATAGCGGGTCTACCTTCTCTCCAAACAGAATGTAATTGAGACTTACTCCAAATACGCTTTCTCATACTAAGATGAGTCCCATCGTAATATTGAAGAGTATGACGAGGATATTCTTTTCCTTTATGTCTTCGTCCTCTTCTACCACTTCCTGTCCATTTACATGTCCAATTTTTTTCACTCATGTTAATTACTTTTAGAGTTATTGTGGGCCCAGCAGGGCTTGAACCTGCGACCTACTGATTATGAGTCAGTTGCTCTAACCGACTGAGCTATGGGCCCTTATTCCCACGTATACGTACTTCCCTGGCCTGGGAAAAGTGGGAACTTTCTGTTAACAACGCCCGTTCTTGCTGTTCTAAGGGACTTGCCATGGCGAACCTATTGTCAACATAGTGGGCACGTCCGGACTTGAACCGGAAACCTCCGCCTTATCAGGGCGGTGCTCTAACCTATTGAGCTACGTGCCCAAGAAATCTCTCCTACACGGGGATGATTAATCCCAACCTTATCTTCTCTAAACCCACTCCGGAGTTTCAAGGGTAATAAAGAGAAGAACCACCGAGCGCTGCAGCACTACTCCACCTCGAAGAGATTATATTAATTTATCCGCAATTTCTTTTGGATACATTTCATAAACTTTATTTAACCACCATTGAGTTTTAATCTTAGTCTTAGGAAGTCTTTGACCTTTCATTATAGTTGTTCTTCTACATACAACACCTTCTTTAACTGAAGGATATTGACAACCTTCTTTTGTCCAATCATTTCTTCTAATAGACTCAGCAAAATCTCTAGTTAACGGTCCACGATAAATGAGATCGGGTTTAAGTATTTCAGGATTTGAATAGAATAATTCCATTAATGGCTTGTACTCTATATACCCTTTCTTCTTCCGTAGAACATCAATTAAATATAATTTCTGTTCATCATTGGGGTCGTGTACTCCAGCAAACGAATTTTCTCCGTACCATTCAAAGTAAAACATTACTTCTTCAACTCCATTGAAATACTTACCTTTACCCGAATTCTCACTTATTATTTTAGAAAGAATCTCAGGATAACAAGATGATTTAAACCATTGTACGGCACATCCAAATTGCGGATCGGTTTCATCAAATACTCTATTACGAGAACAAAATGGACCAAATTCTTTTCGTTTCGGAGAATATTTTACTCCTAGATTCTGTCCATCCAACTTATTAAAAGCTGCTACTTCTTCTCCCCATAAAGTACCGTCATCCTGGATTCTATTTATTGTATCATAATGTTTCATTTTTGTATACTTTAAATTATTATTTTAGCGGAGAGTGATGGATTCGAACCATCGGCACCCTTTTGGGGCACGCCATCTTAGCAGGATGGTGGGTTAAGCCACTCCCCCAACTCTCCATCATTAATCTTACACACTTGCATCTTTCACAAGGAACCTCCTCCAATTACGTAACAAATCGGGTATGTTACACAACCTCAGATTAAAGCGGAGGCGAAGGGATTCGAACCCCTGGGCCGCTCATCACGACCTCCGGTTTTCAAGACCGGTGCAATAGACCAACTCTGCCACACCTCCTTTATAGAGGAGACCCGTTCTCCTCTAAGTCCTCACATTTAAAGTCTTGTGTAAAGGCTGAGACTCCCAATTATTTAACCACTTAGGGAACCGTGGTGTTTAGCACTAAACAATAACCCTCAAAGAACATAGTAGCTAACTACGCTCCCACGAATTACGATAAGTTCATCTTGTTGCAGTTTACCGGACTTTAACAATCAGAACCAGCTTGGATTTGGTTTATCCTCTGCTTTGATAATAAGTATATTACCTCCAGGTTAAATCTCCGTTAAGAGCATAACTGTGTGTACCATCATTGTACACTAATTCGGGAAGACCGGTACTTGTCGAAGCTCTATTAGTAATATACCACGTGCGATTAGGGGTGTCACTAGTATCTTGGTCCTCTGACCAGCTTACTTTGGTGTCTTCCTCACGTTTTTTCTTATCAAGTGCTACTAACCTACATGTACTAACCACCTTTTTCTTAAATTTTACACAGTCTCTTATCCAACGCATTAAAGTTGGATAATCGAATGTTAAAGGTGCAATTCGGAATTCTAACGTATTTAAGCGGCTTATATTTAAGTATGTCGCTTTACGTCTTATTCCTACTTTTCTTTTATTGAAGTGTCCAGTATATTTCGGAAATATTGCAATAACCTCATTAAGACGTCTTTCAATATATTTAGAGACTTCTGTCATTTTGTCATTTTCTCTCTTAAAGAATTCGCTCATATCTACATGAATATGAATTCCTCCACCTTCATGTAATCTACAAAACTCTGATAAGTCTTGCATAAAGCGGTATAATCCTTTAAGTTGATGAAAATCAGATATAGATATTCTTATTTCAGTTATTTTGTCATAATTTATCTTATCTGAAACAACTACTTCAGAATCTACGCTAATGTCTTCGCAATCATCATTAACGCATAATTCTTCGTAAGGAGGTCTGTCACAATGTATTTCCTTAACATTGTAAAACTTAGTAAGATTATCGTTACTACTTTTAAAAGTATTGTATTTCTTACAAAATTCTCCCGTGAAATTACCTGACAATTCAAATTCTATTCCTATTCTACAAGGAACTGCTTTCTTTAGTTCTCGATAAATCATTCCTTTAGGAATTGAAGTATCTCTTAATAAAATAGGAATTAAGTTAGGATTATTGTATATAGCATCACGAACTTTAGTAAGTTTAATACTCACCTCTACGTGCAGAAGATTGCCTAGCGGGTTCTTTCTTACCTTCTGCTTTCTTTTCAGAAATACGATGTTCAAGTTCGTAAACGCTCATACTTTTCTCAAGGTTAAGACCAAGTTCTTTACCTTCTTTGATGAGTTCCTCTTTCTTGAGTTCCTCTTCAGATTTACTCTTTTTTGATAACCAGCCCATGTTAATAATTGTTAAATGTTAATAATTGGGTGTTCGGCAGGATTCGAACCTGTGTAAACAAGTGCCACAAACTTGCGCCTAAACCACTCGGCCACGAACACCATTTTGCCCTCTATAAAGAGGGCTAGTACTTTACTTTAAACCCAAAATTACTTTGTTTCCTCGAAGCTTTCAGGTGTCTCAGGAATCTCCTCCTTTTTCTTGCCAAAAAGATCCTTGAATTGTCCCTTGACACCGGCATTGATCATATCAAGTGCTGGTGCAAAGTTTTCAATGAAGCTCTTGGCAACCTGTGCGCCTGTGTTACTGTCACCATAAACGGTAACATTACCCAGATGTACATGTTCAAGCACGTGAGCAGAAGCTTCTGCGATACCCTTATACTGGTCAACCATCTTGTATTGAACAAGCAGGTCGGGCGAACCACCAAAGGCCTGTACCATTCTTTCAAGAGCAACAGCTGGAGCCATTTCTCTCTTCTGTAAAGCTTCAGCTTCTGCAAACAGTAAAGCTTTCTTACCTTCAGCCTCAGCAAGTAACTTCTTACGCTGACCTTCAGCTTCAGCTTCAAGTCTCATTTGAGTTCCTTGTGCATTTGCTTCTGCTTCCTTCAGAATTCTCTGTTTTTCTGCTTCTGCTTGTAGAACTGCTTGTTCCTTGATAGCTTCTGCTTCAAGAATGACTTTCTTCTTAGCTTGTTCTGCGGGAACAATTTCAGTTGCATTTAAATGAGCTTCAACTGCTAGAGCTTCAGCTTTATTTACCTCCAATTGACGTTCCTGTTGGGTTTTCTTTGCAGTCATGTCTGCCTCAATCTTTGCGACTTGGACAGTCTTGTCTGCATCTGCTTCTGCTAAACCAGCTTTAGAACGAGCCTGGGCCACAAGGATCTTCGCATTTTGCTCTGCCACACCAGCATCCTGGTCTGCCTTAGCTTTACGCTGTTTCCTCTGTGACTCATACTCTGCTGCTTTTGCCTCCTTGTCTTGCTGTGCCCTAATGGTCTCAGCCTGCCTTGTGTTTTCAGCAATAGCAATACGAGTTTGTTTCTCGTTCTCTTTCTCATTCTCAGTAGCTTCTGCATCTGCATCAGCAGCAGCCTGAGCTTTACGCATTGATGCATCAAACTCGGCTTTCTTAGATTCGGCATCTGCTCTAGCTTCGGCTAAAGCTTTCTGCTTGTCCGCTTCTGCTAATGCTTGTGCTTTAGCACCTCTTGTTTTAGCATTTGCAACATTCTCTTGTTGAATTGCTTCTGCATCAGCTTTCTGAGATTCTCCTTCGGCCTGGGCCTTTGCTACAGCAGCCACCTGACGTGCTTGTGCTTCAGCCTTCTTGGATTCTGCCAATGCTTCTGCATTAGCAACATTAGCTTCCTGTTCTGCATATTGATTTGCAATACCAGTCTGCTTGTCCTTTTCAATCTCTGCAAGCTGAATTTCTTTCTGCTTGAGAGTATCAGAGATTTGGGTTTCTTGCTCTTTCTCAATTTCTGCTACTCGAACAGCTTGCTCCTGTCTGGTCTGAGAAACCGTAGTTTCTCTTTCCTTATCAGCAGTAGCTACTTGAATTTCTTGCTCTTGGCGGATCTTAGCTTTTCTGATAGCTCCATCCTTCTCCTTATCAGCAATATCAGCTTCTGCCTGTGCTCGTGCTTCAGTTTCTTTCTTCTTACCAAGATTCTTGATAAAGTCAGCCTCATCAGTGATTTCTTGAATGTTGATATTAGTAATATCATAGCCAACCTTAGCAAGTTCATTACCTAAGTTATCTTTTACCTTGGTCTTGAAGGCATCTCTGTCAGAATTGATATCCTTAATATCCATAGATGCGATAATTAATCTTACCTCACCTTCAAGAATAGTTTGGATTTGTCTCTGAACTTCTTGCTGATTAGCACTTAAGAAACGAGCAGCGGCATTCTGCTGTATAGCAGGATCCTGAGAAATAGCAGTGGTCAAAGCCACTTTCACATGAGTTTGAATCATTCCACTATCCGGACCAACTACTTCTGAGTTGATTTGGAAGGGCTTCATCGACATAACTTTGTAGTCCTGAATAACAGGCCATACAAATACACCTCCACCTGGGTAAATCTTAGCAGCAGATTTGCCGGCTACTTTACCATAAACGACGAGGAGTTGATCACTTGGACACTTACGATAACGAGAAAGCAGTCCAATGATCGTTAGAATCACCAAAAGTACGATGACTCCTACGATAATTAATGCTGTTAAAGTCATTTTAAATAATGTAATAAGCGTTTACGAAATCAGAAATTGTTACCATATCTCCAACACAATATTTAGTAGAAGACTTAGCAGTACATTCCATAGTACCAGCACCGTTTTGAACAGTGATTTGATACTTAAAGTAATCTCCTTCTTTTCCAAGAAATAGATAAACTTTTCCTTCATGTCCTACTAAATCTTTACCTGTCAGAATTTCTGGTTTAGTTTCCAAAGACATCATGAGTTTATAGATAAAGTAAAGTACTATCACAAATATTATTCCCAATGCTATAGCAATAAGATAATCCCACCACTCAACATTATGGGTTGCCCAACTTTTAACAGATAACCATCCAGATGCTCCCATTAGAAAATGAGTTAATCCTTTAAAGGATACTACATCGCTAACGTCTAAATCGGCGTCTCCATCAAAATCACCATCGAGTTCAAATTCACCTCCTACCCAACTTAATATAAATCGGATAAAGAAAATCGCGTATACAATAGTTGCTATGCTATAATAAACTTGTTCCATGTTATATTTTTTTCTTTAATTCATTTACTTCGTCAGTTATAACTTTACTGTTAACATTGTTAATTAACATTCGGTCTTCGTGTTTAGTTAGATCAAGTGTTGAGGCTATAATGTCATATCCTATTCCTAAAGTATAGTCTGTAGAATAATAACATTTTGCACCTGGATGATTTTTCCGCCAACGGTGGAATCTTATTTTCTCTAACTTAGTTAAATGTTTAGCGATGACAGTCATGTGCTAAATAATTACAAAATTTTACATAAAATTCTTGTATTCTTTTGTCAAACCAATAATGGTCTTCTTTATTTTTCTTTATTTCTGCGTTAACATCAAAACCATATGCCCAATTAACAATTTTTTGGATTAATTTTCTCATTCTTATTCTTTAATTTCTTTTAGAGGCCCCTGTCAGGATCGAACTGACGGCCTAGTGGTTAAGTAAGTAGATTAAAGAGCATTAACTGCTTCATCGTCTTTGATTATTTCAGAAGGACATTCGATAATACCTTCGTGAATTTCTCTATGACAATTTGCGCAAACTAATACACATTTATCTAACTCTGTTTTCACTTTATCCCAAGCTCTTGTGTAACCTTTAGAAGATATACCAAAATCTTTGCTACCAGGATCAGTGTGATGAAACTCTAAAGCACCTAAACAACGATTATAACCACAACATTGACATTTGCCTCCTTTGTAAGTTATTGCCATTAGTTTAACTTTATCTCTTCTTTTCTGAGTTGCTTCAGTTTGACACTTTAAGCATCTCCAGCGGGATTTAGCACCTTCTGAGTATAAACCAAACTCAGTATCCCCATGTTTCTCACAATGTTTAATTTCTCTCTAAGTCATAAGCGCACGGTGTTGGAATCGAACCAACGATGTGGGAAACCCAGGCAGATTAACAGTCTGCTGCCATCGACCACTCGGCCAACCGTACTTATAACTTACTTAACCAAATTGCTCTACCACTGAGCTAAAGAGCCATAAAGGACAATGAAGGCATCGGCTATTCTCGTACCCAATTAATTCATCATCCTATTCATCCCTCAATTGGAGGAACTCTGCTGATTTTCTATATCAGTCAAATACTCGCATCATCTATTCTTGTTTAGACGCGATCAACACTTCAGTATCGTTAACGTAGATACCTGGGCCTTTGACGTCTAGGACACCAGTGAACGCCTAATCTTTCACGATGGATTAGATCAACGGAGAAGCGGGGAGAGAGGGAATCGAACCCACGACCTTCGGATTAGCTACATAGACAGGAATCGAACCTGCTTACCAACTATGTAATTGATTTACAGCTGTGTACAGTCCGCTGCTCTAACCGCTGAGCTACCTCCCCAGATAAAAAAGGTGACTATCTTCACAGACAATCACCTTAAAAACTTACTAAAATGCAAAACAGCACGTCGAGAAGGATTCGAACCCACGTGTGGTAATACCAAATGGTTTTGGAGACCATCGCCTTCGTCCACTCGGCCATCGACGCATATTATTGTGGTTTTAAGACTTCTTTTAAAACTCCTTTTAATTTTTTAAGAGCTTCTGATTCCTCTTCTGGAACCATATTAAGTTCTACCTTTACAGGACCACCTTCCCAAGTTACTTCAGGATATAAATTACTATCTAAAGTAATAAATTGTCCATTAGATACCCAAAAATTTCCATCTCTATGAGGTTTATTACTATAAAGATGTAACCAATTTTTATGTAAATCTCTTGCTAAATACATAATACAAAAATTTTAAATTAATGTGGACCGTAAGGGGCTCGAACCCTTTCTAATAGCTTGCAAAGCTACCGTGCTAGCCAATTATCACTAACAGCCCATAATTTTGTGGAGGTAGAGGGACTCGAACCCTAAACTTAATCTTGCAAGGATTATGTGTTAGCCAGTTACACTACTACCCCCAAAATGTTCTCCCACTTCTCAATGAGAGAACTTTCAAAGTGAAAGATTTAAATGATATCCCGAAGAGCAGCTTTAAAAGCCACCACATCGGCTTCCTCTCCTTCAATTATTCCTTCGTCAACCATATCTTTAGACTCTTTGAGTCCCAGATGCAAATTGTCATGAACGAGTTTCACACACATAAGAAGATGATGTTTACACTCTTTCGGTAATATATATGTCATCATAATACTAAAAATTGTCTACCTAACAGCACTCCTATGGAATTACCCAATGGTCTGTCGCCTTAATTCTTATAAGAATAACCTATCATGTCATACACTCTCTGAGCCGTATCGCAGTGTTATAATTAAGGCTCAAGGGCTCTGGTTTGTAGACACTACTGTAGCCCTTTTTTCGTACCTTGCCAAGTCAGTTATCAATATTACCTATACTTTTCCAGAACACAAAATATTTTAACTATTATTAACACAATTCATCAAATACATAATAAATTGCATTATTTATAGCTTCTTCTTTTGTTTCACAACTTGCAAATATCTTCGGATACTCCCTTAAGTTATTCCAATCATGTACTTCACAACACCATAGAAATTTTCCGAAATCTCCTTTATAAGGACGTGGACGTATTTCTATATTAAAGTTGTCAAATATATAATCGATAATTTCTTCTTGAGAGTCTCCAAAGTTATTCTTAAATTCTTCT
>Ga0326513_10001626_pt1 | contig 17217 bp, 25 predicted proteins | sample 2_2465_0518_D_FD_203654 | JGI IMG/M metagenome (GOLD analysis project Ga0326513, IMG submission 203654) | Bovine rumen microbial communities from UC Davis, California, United States - 2_2465_0518 | ecosystem: Host-associated > Mammals > Digestive system > Stomach > Rumen | place: USA... | reverse complement strand
GCGTCAGGTATCTGCATCCGTCTTTCCTCTCACAAGATCCGCGTCCAGCCCTGCCAGAAAGTTCAGAACGCCAACAATAGAGGCGATCTTCTGCTTGTTGGTCCATCCTTCCCAATCATTGATGATGCAGCTGATGGTATCGATGGCTTCCTCTCTCATCGCGGACCGCATAGCCTCTTTGTCTGTGTGTTCCCTAAGCTTCATCTGTTTGGTCCTTCCTTTCTCTTTCTTTCCTCAGTCTTGTTCTCTCTTCCAGTTCTTCCCTGTGCTCTGCCTTGTATCGAGCAACGGCCTGATACAGGCTGCGCTCGAAGGTGAGGGACAAGTCGTTTTGCATGAGTCCTCCATCCTGCGCCCCTCAGACGCATCGTCTTTCGTGAAAAACCCCCGCGTAGCTTACGATTTTTCACCTTCGCCCTCTTCCGTGGGTTCTTGGTCATCCTTCGGTCTGTGTCCCATTCTGTACGGCCACAGAGGGCATTTTTCGTCAATACAGAGGCGCACCTCTTGGGCCTGTTGAGCCACACAGTCGAGACATTTTGCCCGGATGGCCCGCATGGGTGTCAGTTTCATTGGTTTCCTCCTCGTGTCTTTTAGGACACTTCCGGGTCAAAAAAAATACTTCCGATCTGCTCTGAATTCAGGCTGAGCAGATTTGAAATAGCGCTGATTTCACCCTGGGTGAATTCAGTCTCTCCGGAGATCTTCCGGAACCATGAGCTTCTGCCAAACCCGGCAGCCGCGCAAACATCATCCACGCTCTTGTCCTGCAGCACCATTTCGGCCTTAAGTTTCCTCGCGTTCATTGGCCGTCCTCCTTTCTCCGGTCTGGCACCGGCTACGAGGCCCCCGGTGGAGGCCCCGGCTGTCGGTGTCAGGCTGTTATTCGTACATGAAGGAATAGCCCTCAATACCGTCTTTATCGGCTCTCCATTCATAGACCTGCACCCTTGCTCCAACGCCACATTCTGCATCCATCCTGTAGCGTTCCGCGTCCGTCAGTTTGTCAAAAAACTTCGCATGTGGATCCCCGTCTAGCATTGTTACAATCATAAACTTCTTCATTTCTTCCTCCTTTTCTGCCGGGGATTAGCCGCCCCGGCGCGGTGTAGCTCTCACTCAAACTGCTTCTTCTCTTCCTCGGTCGCATTGTAGAGGCTAAAGCAGATCGTGCAGTCATTATTGACTTCGCACCAAATCTGACCGTAATTCTTGTTCCCAAAGACCGTATTTTTACCGATCTCAATCACGCTGTATTCGCCCTTCTCAATCTTGTCGGCGTACTCCCGAATCGCCTTAATAAACTCCGTCCGTGTCATTCTGTCTTGCCCTCCTTTTGCCTCGTGTCCTTCAGGACACCACTGATTATAGTGCCTAAAAAGACACTTGTCAACCCTTTTTGAAAAAAAAGTTGCACAAATGACACTTCTATTATATAATGCTCTCAGGAGGTGCGAAGAAAATGTCTAATGAGAACATCGGCGCCCTGATTAAAGACAAAAGATTAGCGCTCGGTCTGACCCTTGAAGAGGTCGGGGACGCTGTCGGCGTTGGAAAATCCACCGTCAGAAAATGGGAGAACGGCCTAATCAAAAACATGGGCCGTGATAAGGTAGCCGCCCTGGCCAAGGTGCTGGGCCTGAGTCCCGCCCAGCTGATCCAGTCTGATTATACCGATGAGGTAGAGACCGCAAGCGCAGATCAGCAGATCCTCTTCCGCCTCGCGAAGAAAGCAAAACCGGAGGCGATCCGGGCGGCGGTCGCAGTACTGAAATCAATGGAGGGAGAAAACGATGACATTTGATGGTGATGTTTGCGTCCGGGAGGTTGACCTTCCTCCAGGCGTCTTCGGCGCGATCCGCGAGAGTCCTGACGGGGTGACGAACATCTACATCAGTTCCCGCCTCTCGTTTGAAGAAAAGAGAAAAACCTACCGGCACGAAATGTGCCACTATCGCCTGAAGCACATCGGCTCCCGGAAGTCAGTCTATCAGATGGAGAAGGAAGCCAATGAAGCAATATAGGAGGCATAAAAATGAACGCCGTCATCTACGCCCGCTTCTCCTCATCCGCCCAGCGCGAGGCATCCATTGAGCAGCAGATTAATGTCTGCATGGCCTACGCTGAGCGAGAGGGCTACAATGTGCTCCAGACATACTCAGATCGTGCCCTGACGGGCCGCACAGACCGCCGCCCACAATTCCTCCAGATGATAAAGGACGCACGTAAGGGCCGTTTTTGTGCGATTATAGTATATGCCCTTGATCGCTTCTCCCGCGACAAGTACGACAGCGCCAGATACAAGCACGAGCTCCGGCAGAGCGGCGTCCGTGTGGTGTCCGCAACCGAACCGATCAGCGACAACCCGTCTGGGATTCTGATCGAATCCGTCTTTGAGGGGCTGGCTCAGTATTACAGCGCTGAGCTGGCCCAGAAGATCCGGCGCGGTTACGAGGATAATGCCAAGAAATGTCTGGCGTCCGGCTCTGTCCCTTTTGGCTTCCGTCGGTCCGCTGATGGTCACTATGAGATTATGCCAGAGGAAGCGGAGATTGTCCGGGAGATTTTCCGCAGGGTCGGCTCCGGAGAGACTTATGCAGACATTTGTCGGAACCTGAATGCCAGGGGGATCAAAACCCGGCACGGTGCAGCGTGGAATCGTTCGTCTTTCAACACGATTCTGCGGAACCGGCGATATATCGGAACGTTCATCTCAAAATACCATGTCCAGGAAGACGCCATTCCCCAGATCGTAGACAAGGAGCTGTTTTACAAGGTGCAGACAGTAAGTCATGTAAAGACAGGCCCCCGCCGGACGCCGAACGGGTATTACTCCCTGACCGGAAAGCTGTTTTGTGGTTTGTGCGGGGATGCCATGACCGGCACCAGCGGGACGTCCAAATCCGGGAAGCTCTGCTATTATTACACTTGTCGTGGGCATAGGATGCACAAATGCGATCAGCGGAGTTATCCCCGCGACGCGCTGGAGGATACAATCTGCCGCGCCATTTGGGATGATGTCCTGTCCGATGATGCCATCAGATGGATGGCGCACCAAACGATCCTCGACCAGGACAAGCTACAGGCAGATTCGGATCTGGATATAGTAAAAGCGGCACTTATACAGTGTAAGAATCAAAAAGCTAATATTTTGAGCGCTATCAAGGCGGGCATCTTTACGCCCAGCACACGGGACGAGTTACTGCGGCTGGAGCAGGAGGAAGCCGACCTGGAAGACAAGGTCCGGCAGGCAAAGCAGCTGACGGCATCGCAGCCGACAGAGGACGACATCATCAGCTTCCTGGAGCTGTTCCGCGAGGGATATTCAGATCCGGATTTCACGCGGTCCGGCCTTCTGGACGCCTTTGTCACCAGGGCCGAAGTCTACGCTGATCACATGCTAATATATTTCCGCATAAAAAAAGAAGACCGGCAGAAAACAGCCGATCTTCCATCCGTACTTGATGAGTGTTCGCTTAGTACGGTCAAGTGGACTTGTGAGGAGTCTAAGCGAACACTCTACCACGCTGGCGATTATTTTATCTTGAGAATCGCCGCCTGATTTGAAAGCAATAAAAAAATCCCCGAGGATTTCTCCCCGGGGATTAACCTTTGCAAATCAATAATAGTTGTCATCGTCATCGTCGTCAGGCGGTTTTTGCTCCTTGACCTCAGGCAGCCCGCCGAGGCTCGTCAGGATGCTGAGCACAAACGCCACGCCCGACACACTGAGCGCCCTCAACCAGTCGATCTCGCTGAAGGCGGCGCCCACCGTGATCATGGCGCCGAAGGTTTGTGCAAATGTTTTGATCGCCCGCACCAGAGCTGCAAGTGCCCACTCTTTCCAGTCCCAATTCATGGCCAATCCTCCTCTCAATATAGCTCATTCCAGGCGCCCTCGCGCCGCCGTACACGGCCCGCGCCAGCTCTCACCGTGTCGGCCCCGGAGGGTCCGTGGGGAGTGCCAGAAAACGATTGTGCAGATCGTCCATGACGCCATTGGCGCCCAAGTTATGATATTGCACATAAATATTTTCCAGGTTCGCCCGGTCGTCTTCGTCTGCCCAGCCCTGGGCGCGATAGTATTTGTACCCCTGCAGCAGCCGGTCTCTCAGCAGTGCCTGGATGCCCCTGCGGACACTGCGGATCTGCACAAAGCTGGTGATGATGACACCCAGCAGCAGAGCCGGCAGCCCGGCGGCCTTGACGATATCCCATATCATCCGACAACCCCCCTCAGCCATCCGTCCAGAAGGTTGCGGACCGCTTCGATTTCCGCCCTGCTGATCGTGATCATCTCGCCAGGCTGCGCGTCCTCGCCGTCTTCCTCATCGTCGCTCATATCTGTGTACTCGATGTAGTTGGCCATCATCCAACCGGTGATGCCGTTCCATGTCACTTTGCACCAGTCGCCCCGGTCTTCCGCAACCATCACCGGCGATTCAAACGGCACTTTCGCCAGGATCTTCCCGCTGGTGCTGGCCTGCGACCGCAGATTGACCGTGCTGCCCTTGCTCGTGCTGGTGGGCACGACCTTCGCGTTCCGTTCCATAGTTTTTCCTTCTTCCTCGCTCTCTCCGCTTTCTTTTCCGTCGTCCTTCACGATGCTCCAGTCCGGGTGCCCGTATCCGTAGATTCGTGCGCTTCCGGTCAGGTAATGATGACTCGTCACCATTCCGTCCGAATTCCCCTCGATAGTGTAGACCTTTCCGCCGCTGACCTTCTCGACGATCCCGGTGTGGCTGATCTCGCCGTTGCCGTTAACGAAGAAAATCTGATCCCCGGCTTCCGGCGTCGTGCTGAACCGGCCCTTCTCTTTGTAATACCGCGCCGCAGCGCCGCACCCGGCTCCGGCGTTTCCGCTCCTGGGCTGGCACTGAAGCCGCAGCGCGACGTCTTTCCCGAAACACCGCAGAAAGCACCAGCCCACGAACACCGCGCACCAGGCGACACCCTGTTTCCGTCCGTTGAAATACCGAACCCCCCACTGATCCCTTGCGTACTTGGTATAGTTATCCAGTCCGGCTCCGCGCTTGAAATCGTCCAGCACGCTGGGATCCGCCTCATACGCGGCTTTGCTCTTCTCTAAATAGCCGATCTGGCTTTTTGCCATGTCGATCAGCTTTTCCGCCGCGCCCATGCTGATCACCTCCTGTTTGCGAACTAAACAAAATGGGAGCCGTGGATGATGCAGGCATCTCCCACGGCGGGCTTTCGCCCTGATACAACTTACTTCGCAATATAACCTTTTTGCGAAGTTACGCCTCCGGAGCCGGTTCAGGAGCCGGGCGGCGGTCGAAGATCACGGGCTTCTCTACAAAATTGCCGGAATTGTCCATGATGCAGGTCATCTGATAGACAACCGTCGTATCTTGCAAATCGGCAGTGATGATGTTGTGAAAGCGTGCCTCAGCCGCCCGGAGACAGGCGTCCTGCGTGGGGTAATCGGAAACGTTGAAATACTGAATGGAGTTGTTGTGCTGGTTGTTTTCGTAGACCCGGATAACCATGTAAAACATTTTGTGATACCTCTCTTTCTTTGGTCGGTTTAGTGTAGAGTGTCAAATGAAATAACGGTTCCAGTTGGCAGTAATGCAATTTGTGTGTACCTTGCTGTGTGATTAAAAGGCTCCAATGATAATGCCAAACATTGGAAGTCCCCAACCGATTGTATTCTTAATTGTGATTACGTTATTTGATGCAGATATTTCTATTGATTGATTTTTGCCCACCACAACTTCAACCTCTCCATTATAATTGATTTTCAGAATATTCGGTTGGTACGAACGATAGAACAACCAAAAGTCATGAGTTGGAGATATGGTAACAGAACCAGATGCATTGTTGTTAAGATACCAGAATTTGAACCGACTTAAATAGTTGCTGTTTATGTCCGCAATACTGTCGTTTAACGAAGTCAGATCAGCATTGATCTGGCTCAGCGCCCCGCCCATGCCGTCCATCTTGTCGAGGTATGTTGTCCAGTTCCCGCTGGTCACCGTGGTGTTAATGGTTGCCTTGATGCGGTACATTTCTCCCTGCCAGCAGATAAACTTTCCTGCCGTATAAGCGGCGTTTGCGGCGATGGTAGTACCATCCTCCACATAGCTCAGACCATCCCGCAGGTTCGCGATATTGTCATTAAGTGAAGCAACGTCAGCCGCGGACCCGGCCCCGATATTGCTCCTGACCTGGGCCTTTTGCGGCTCGGTCAGCTCCTGGGCGGACACCGTGACCACGTCTCTCTCCAGCTTATCCCGGAGGTTGGTGCCGTACATCGCCTCGACCCAGGCGGGGACCGTGGAGCCCTCGAGGATCTCCAGGCCATGTTCGTTGACGGTATAGCTTGGCTCGACGCTGATCCTGGTCTCGACAGCCGCGGCGCGCACCAGATAGATCCACTCCCGGTCAGCGTCCCAGGCCCGGCCGGATGCCTCAGCGGCCGCGAGATTTTCGGCGGTCAGCGTCATCCGCTGGATCCTGCTGATGGCGATCTGCCGGTCAAAGTCGATCTCATCGGCGACGTCTCCGACGCTGCACAGCCCGCCGGGAAAGTCTGTCATGACGCTGGCCAAATTGACCGCGCTCTCCGTGTATGCCTCATACTCCGGCACGGTCTGGATCCAGTCGCTCCATGTCGTGTAGACATACGTGTCGGAGCTGCCTCCGCCGATCAGCAGATATCCATCCCCGGGGACGTTAAAGAGCCCGTCCGCGTCTGGCGTGATGGTGGTCTGATCCCCTTCGAGGGTCTCCGCGAAGGCCACCGTGGCATACGTCCCGCCGATCCGATACCCGTACACTTCAGAGTACCTGCACACCCTGGCCCATCCATCGGTCAGTCTGAAAAGGTTCCATCCCGTCCCAACGACCCGCACGGGGTTTGCGCTGGTGATGACGCCCCGGTCAAGTTTGACATACGTGATCCGGATATGGTCGCCGGGGATAGGATCGCCGACGATCGTCAGCCCATACAGCGTGGGATCCGCGCTCCACTCGCTGGTGTAGTACAGATCGATGACCGCGTCCTGCGTGACGTATCCGCGGAACGTGTCCTTGTCGATCGTCGCGGTGATCTCCGGCGCGGGCTCGCGCTGCGCGGCGCTGATGGTCATGACAGGGTCGGTCTCTCCGTCCCAGACGATCGTGATGCTGTCCCCGTCGATGGGCGTCCCGGCCAGGGTGATGCCGTACAGGGCCGGATCCACCGACCAGCTCGTGCCGTCGTAGCTGGTGGAGTACGTCCCCGCGGTGATGACATAGGCCTCAAAGGTGGCCGCGTCAATCTCTCCGGTGATGGCAGCGGGCACAGGCCGGGTCGCCGCGTCGACCGTGACCGTCAGCACCTCCGGCACATACCCCGTGTGCACGCTTTTTCCGACGATCCTCCGGAGCGTAGCCGTCCCGTCGCTGACGGATCCGTGCCCGCTGGTCGGCCGCACCACAAAAGACCCCGTGGTACTGATGTTGCGGCTGGAGACGAGCTGCCTGGCATTTTCCACCTCCGTGACCGCCACGTTCCCGTCCTCATCCGGCCCGATGCCATTGACGCTCTTGACGGCCGCCTCATCGACGTCCTTGATCGCGTTTCCCGTCGCCAGAGCGTCGGCAGCCTTGCCGGCGGTCTTCAGCTCCGTGTCGATATCGTCTTCCGTCAGCTTTTCATCCAGCGCGTCCTTGACCGTGGTCGGGTCCTCCGCCGTCAGCTGGATGTGGTCCGCGGTCGTAGCGCTGGCGACCGCCCGCAGCGCATCGGCGACGGTCGTGCTGCTCCCCTGCGCGACGGGGATATCCTCGGCGGTTTTGCCGTCGATATCCTCCTGCATCGTCTGCAGCACAGCGCTCAGCCTGGTCGGATCATCGTCCGTGATCGGCACATCGTCCGCGCTGATCAGGATCAGGCCCTGGGCGTCTGGCGCCTGGCCATTGACCGTGATCTGGTTGCCCAGCTCGCTCCTGTCGGCTTTGTCCGCCAGCGCGTCCCCGACGGCTTTGGCGTCCGCGGCCTGCCCCTCGATGCTGAGGGTCTTGTCGATGGGCACCGTCATCACCTGGCCGGCCTGCACCGCCATATTAACTCTCGTGTTGAGCTCATCCGCCATCCCTGCTCACCTCTCTCCATAAATCATCAGATATTAGCCTGCACAGCCTTGAGAGTCATCGGCATAGGCATCCCCTTGCCATCGATCCCAGGCGTCCGGACGACGTCCCCGTCCACGATCCGGCCGCCGTCCCAGTATGGCCGCACGATCCATCGCATCTCCCAGGTATAAGCCCCGGGATCCAGGCTGTCGGTGTCCGCGTTGTGCAGCTGTACCAACACAACACCATTGCCAAGCTCTTCGTCATCCAGCCGGTAAATCCGCTCGATGACGATCTCCCCGGCACCGTTTTTGACCGTAAAAACCGCCCGATCGTCCTCCGTCCAGCTCTGACCGTCGTCCCTGGTGCCTTCCACCTCAAAGGCCCCGGTGTCGCCGATGTTCATCTCGATGGCGCCGGTCGCCGCGTCAACCGCAAACATCTGCCCCGCCCTCCTCTCCGGTCTGGCCGCCAGCCTCGGGCATCATCGCGTCCTCCGGCTCCTGCCGCCGGCAGTCCTCCTGCCGTGGCGCGGGGAGCTCATCGATGGCGCCCCGCAGCTCGACCGCGTTTTCTACGGTATCCGTGATCAGCTTGCATTTTTGATACCCTCGCGCGTCATCCAGGGCATCCAGCCCGGTAATGATCCTGTCAACCAGCTGCAGCATCTCAGTCTTGCTCATCCCGCTGTCCTCCTTTACGTTTGCACGCTTCGTCCCAGAATCCTTGTCCCCGACATGCTGTCCCATCTTACCCACACGACATGTTCGGATTGGTCGTAGTCGAGATAGATTTTTCTTCCTTCCGTCTTCCCGGTGCTGGTCTTGCTGTAAATCGTATTGTCCGTCTTCGTCCCGGTGGTACTGCTCGCCGCATATGGATCGTCAGCCGTCACGCTGGCCTCTCCTGCGCTCCAGGCCTCGCCGGCATTGACCGTAATCTGCCGCCCGGTGCTGACGTAATTTTCCCCGGCCGCGTATGCGACATTGCCCGTGTATGTTTTTTTATCCGCGCTCCATCCGCCATTGATCAGCTGAGCGGCAAGCGCCGTGCTGATGCTGTTGCCCTGGGGCGATGCGGTGACTGTATATACCCCGCCACTCCACGCACCGCGAAGTGTAGTGGCCTTACTAAAAGTCAGTGTCGTGCCGTCGGTCTTGGTGATCGTCATGGTGTTGCCGCTCACCGAGATATCAGCAATCACCATATTTTGCCCGCCAACATTAAAACCCGTATTTGACCGGATGGCGTCCTCGCAAGTCAGGGTCGCCTCGCCGTAAATATGGTTCTTAAATTCAGAGCGCCCCTCGACCTCCAGAGTCCCCACGCCAATCGACCTGCTCTTAAGCGCTGTCACGATTCCGTCAATGTCGATCTTTCGCGCCGACAGCTTGATCTCACTGTCTCCATTCGCGTTGACCGCCGTCACGATGCTGGCGGCCGTGACTTTGCCGTCTTTGCCGACGGCCTCCACGATCTGGGTGATTTTCCCGGCCTCGGTCGTGATTCTGCCGCTCAGCCGGCCCTCTTCCCTGCTGGCCCGGGCGACCTCCTGGGTAATCCGGTTAGCCTCAACAGTAATCCGACCGCTGAGCGCCTCGCCCATAGCGCCGCGGGCCTTGACCTCCTGCAGGATCTGCTTCTCGTTGACCTCGATCCGCGCCTGAGCGATAACCATGTCTCCCTGGACGCTCTGGACGCGCTGATGGATGCCCTTGCCGTCTACGACAACCTCCGACATCCGCTGCCAGTTTGGGTTCCCGTCCGCGTCCACGCCGACGATCCCCTTGGCGCACATGGCGACGTGGTCGTTCGTGTCCTCAAACCAGGCGTTATCCTCTTTTGCCTTTTTCGCCGCGGCCCGGCCCCCGCGTCCGCTCCGCCGGATCGTCTCCGCGAGGATCCGGGTAACGTCCGTCCTGTTATTGGCCAGGGTAATCCGCACCCGCTCCGGCTCGTGCACCGCGTCCGGATAGCTGAGCTGCGTGATGGTCTCAAGGATGGCGCCTCCGCCCTCCATCGGGATCAGGCACCTCCGCCCGATCGCCAGCCTGTCGACATCCTCTCCGGTGGCGTCCGCAAGATCCAGTCCGTCCACGTCCGTCGTGACGGTGGGATCCGCGTGCCGCCGCAGCATATCCTCCGCCCAGCTCCTGAGCTCGCTCTCGCTGGCCCTGGTCTGGTCTGTCTCCGTGTGCTCGATGACGCCATACAGATCGGTATTGCGCTCCATGTACCCGCCGCCCGGCAGCCTGATGTCATTTTTGCCGACCGGATAAAAGCGGGTAAACATCTGACTCATGTCCACCGTCCGGCTCATGGTGATCATATTCCGCCGCGGCCGGAGGATGCTCTGTTCTCCGCTGTCCCTGGGCACAATGCTGAGCCGGAAAGGGTATTGGCTCATATCGCATATCCACATGGCGTCCGGCAGCGTCTCCGTGACGGCCTCCAGGCCCTCGAAAAGCGTCTCCCCGTCGAACTTATACGCGTTGCGGACGTCTCCGTACCCAAAGCTCCCAAGCACCCAGTCGCTCTGCCGCCCCAGCAGGTACTGCACCGCCTGCCGCGCCGTGCATGTCTCTCCTCCGCCCATCGTGGAGGGTATGACCTCGCTCGGCAGGATGATGTCCTCCAGAAGCCGGATGGCCGGCGCCAGCTGGAGCATGACCGTGCCTGTCCGATCATCCTGCCGGATCTGTTTGACGAACCATGCCGTCCCGGCGCCCGGCCCCCTGTCGATCAGGATCCAGCTCCCCGGCCCGATGCCCGTCATATCCGCGGGCGTAAGGGTCGCGCTGCTGTCCCGCTCCTTGAGGGTAAGCTGCAGCGCCTCCGTCGGTATCCGCCGCTCAGGCGTCCGGCTGTGCGCTTTCAGTAAGATCATAGCCACCGCCCCCAGTTAGTCGCCGTCAGGATCCCGGCCCGTTGGCTGCTCACATCGACCGCCACCCGCCCAGGTGAAACAATCAGGTCATCCGCCCCGGTGTACTTGCTGTAGACCGACCGGCTCCCGGCCATGATCCGCAGCAGGCCGTCCTCTCCGTGCGTGATGGTCAGCGTCTCCGTGCCGCCCAGCCCGATGCCCGTCAGCGCGATGGTTTTCCCTCCGGCGCTCACGCTTATATTCTGAATCGTCGCCCCGGAAATGTTCTGAAAACTCACATCTACCGGGCTCTCAACCTCTCCCTCGACATTGAGCCACACCCTGCCCGCGCTCATCTGCCCGGAGGCCTGAGAGGGGAGGTCGCTCTGCCAAAATGGCACATTGTAGGCCCGCAGGGTGATCTCGTACTCCTCCGTCCACTCCCACAAATCCCCATGTCCGCCGACAATGACCTTGTCCACAAAAAGCCGCCGGCCCTCCATCCCGGAGAGCGTCAGCCATCCGCACCGTCCGGCCCACGCGGTAACCATCTCGTAGATCCTCCGCCGAGCCGCCATCTGGCGTTTGGGGATATCGATGGCCCAGGTAATTTTTGCCTCCAGCGTCTCCCATCGGTCCTCCGTGACCCGCTGCCCGGCGCCGCTCATCCGGCTGACGCCCGTCAGCGTCCTCTGGGGCGTCCCCGGATCAATCCCCCGGATGACGATGGCCTCATGCAGCTCGTCCATCTGGATGCCGCCCAGCGCCGCCCGCCTTGATAGGATCATCCCTCCGCCTCCTTACTGCATCGCCATAGCCATCCGCCCGACAGCGCTCCCCAGACCTGCGTTGACATAGGGCGTCAAAACGCTGCCGGCGGTCTGCCCGTCGATATAAACCTTGATGCCGCCCATGGCGGCCGCGATCTCCGCGCCGATCCTGGCCGGCAGCCCCTGCAGGATGGCATTGCTGTCCTTGGTCGCCGCCGTCTGCTGGGTCTGGCTGCTGGTGGTCTCGCTGACCATGCGGTCCATGGCGGAGGTGACCTCTCCGCCGTTCGTCCGGTCGGCCATGGCCGCCATCATCTCCGGCGTCATCCGCCAGTCCGTCATTCCGATATTGTTTATGCTGCGCCAGTCGTTATACGCCCGCAGCGCTTCCATGCCGCCCTGCGCCTCTTCCAGCCTGGCCCAGGCCTGATCGATCCGCTCCTGCGCAGCCATGACCGTTTCCGCGCTCGCGGTATAGTCCAGCTGCTCCATGGCGCCCTGAGCAAGCACATACTCCATCAGCGCGTCGCCGTTCCCGCCGATCCGGACGGCCCGGTTCTCTTCCGTGCCCAGCACCTTTTCCGGGTTTGCGGCCTTCCAATCTCCAATCGCCTTTGCGCTCAGGTACCCCAGTCCGGCCATCGCGGCTATCGTCCCCAAGGCGCCAAAGCCTCCGGCGTCCCGGAATCCGACGTCGGAACCGCCCGCGCCGACCACCGGGGCCGTGGTAGGCGTCGTCCCCGGCGACGTCCCCGGCAGCGTGATCCTCGGATTGTTATGCAGCCACTGCAGCCCCGTGATCAGCTGGAAAAGCTGCAGTGCTCCTCCGGTGATCTTGAGCGCGGCCCATCCTGCCACAATGGCCTCCATCGCGTGGATGACATCCTGCCGGTGCTCATAGATCCACTTGCACCCGTCGATGATGCCCTTGAAAACCTCCGAAAAGCTCTGGATGACCTGCTTCGGGTCGATGTTGCTGATGTCCTCAAAGATCCCGGCCACCGCCTGGCTCATGCTCTCCAGCATCTCTTTCCCTTCGGGGCTGGCCAGGTACGTATTGAATTTCTCAAGCAGCCCGGTCAGCACTTCCATCAGCGGGGTCAGCGTGTCCGCCAGCGTGGAAAGCATGGTCATCTTGAAGGTTTCCCACTCGCCCGTGAGCTTCTGATACTGGTCGTCCATGGCCGTCAGCTTATCGAGATTTTCGTCGCTGACGGTGCTCCAGGACGCCATGGTTTTTTCGTATTCTGTCCGCCCCGCGGTAAAAAGCGGCATCAGCTCGCGCCAGCCCTTGCCGAAGATGGCCATGGAGTACGCCTGCTGATCCTCCGCGTCCGTCATCGCGGCGATGGCTTCGCCGGCGGCCCAGTATTTGTCCTCGACCGTGTTAAACTGCGCCGGATCCAGCCCCAGCGCGGCCCAGGCGCCCATGGTCTCCGTGCTCCCTTTGCGGAGCAGTGTCATCATCTTGTCCCTGGACGTGATGATATCCTCGGCGTCCGTGTCGATCAGCGCCTCGGTTTTGAGCATCCGCTGAACGGTGTCCGCGTCCACGCCCCACTGTGTGGCCAGCGTGGCGATGTTGTCCGCCCAGGCGCCGGCCCCCAGGGTATTGGTGACCAGCGCTTCGCCCATCTGCCAGGCCTTTTTGATGACGCTCTCGATGCCGCCGGTGATTTTATCCAGCCCGTCCAACACGTTCTGGGTGCTCATGTTTTCGCCGATGCGCTGGAGCTGCTGGTTCATCGCGTCAACGCCGTCCCCGGCCGCTTCGCCCGCTTCCGCGACCCCATTGATCGCGCCCTCGGTGTCCAGCAGATCCCCCTTGGCCTTGAGGAGCTGCTGCTGCATCTCCTGATAGGCCCGGGAGTTTTTCTCGACGCCGTTTTTGGCCATTTGCTCCAGCGCCCGCTCGGCCTGGGCTACGATGCCGCGCTGCTCCTCCAGCTTCTGCTTCAGCAGCTCGCTTTTCTGCTGCATGTAGCTTTCCGCGTCGCCGGTCGCCTTAAACTGTTTTTCGTTGAGCTTGAGGGCCTGATCCAGCGTTTTGACGGACGTCTGGGCCTGTTTGATCCCCTGTTTGAACTGAGAGACCCCGGATACGCCCATCTTGACGTTTACGCCATTTGCCATTTACTCACCCCCCGCTCATTCTCTCGTGATCCAGTGCATGACATCGTCATAATTGCGCCGGTAGATATACAAATCCATGACCTCGCCCGGCCGCATCCGGTTGATTTCCTCCATCCGCAGCCCGGCGATCAGTCCCCAGCTGACCACCATCAGGTACGTCAGCTTGCCGTCTCTTTTTTTTTGTTCATTTCCTCAAGGGTCACGTCAACCGGTCCCTCCGGCTTTTTCTCAGGGATCTCGCTCCGCATTCCCTTGTCCATGACATCCATGCAGATGTTGATCGCGTCCGCAAGCTCAGCCGGCCGGAGTCCCCGAAGAATCCACTTGTCGGTCAGGTTGGGCTCTTCCCCGGCTTCCTCCAGGCCCGCGTTCCCGAGGATCCGGATCAGCGCCGCGACGGCCGCCAGGTGCTCCGCTCCGGCATACCGGCTTGTATCCTTGTCGTCATCAGGATTCCGGCCCAGCACCATGGCGATGGCCCGGCTGATGGGCGCGATCTCCTCCTGGACGGTTTTCATTTCCCATGTCGTATAGAGCAGCGGAATTTCCCGCCATCTCAGGGTAATGCTCTCCATGCTCTGCTCCTTTCAAAAAAGCGCCGGAGGGGAGCCGCACTTGCTCGCCCTCCGGCATCCGGGACAAATCTGTCCCGCCTGATCTTACGAGATGCCCGCCTTGCCGTTGAGCCAGGTTTTGGCCGCCGCCAGCGTCTCAAAATCCTGATGCACAGCGAAGGCCAGCACGCCGGTGGCGTCCAGGCTCACGCCGGCGCCCTTGCCGCTGAGCTTGGGCGTCCGCCACTCGACATTCTTTTCCTTCGTCGCCGTCTCCTCGCTGGAGATGGAGAACTGCACCTTGTGGAACCACCAGCCCTCGTAGGTCGTCTTGACCTTCCCGCCGGTGCCTTCCTCGCGCATCACGCGAACATAGCCAAAGCCCACATGGGGCGCGGGCTCGTCGGTGATCGTGTAGGCGCTGCTTTCAGCGACCTCTCCCAGCAGCATGGCCCGCACGGCATTGGGCAGCCCCGTGGGCTCAAACTCGAGCGTATAGCCGGTGATGCCGTTGTCGCTGTCCAGCAGCACGTCGTTCCCGTAAAACTCGCCGTCGCTCCGCTCCCAGTTCAAGTTGGCGCTCCGGGCCTCGGCAATGACCGTGCCCGCGCCATAGGTGATGCTGGTGCCGGGCGTGTAGGCGCTCACGGGCGCCGCAACCGGGTATACCATTCCAACGTTCGGTTTCATCTTTTTCCCTCCTCGTTATGTGCTTCCCTGATATTTCCTGCCGATCTCGTCAAAAGCGGCCTCGATGGATTGTCGAATCGCCGCGGTGGCCTTGGCGGTCGCCTTCGTCCGCGCCTTACGGACAAATGGCTGCTTTTTCATAAAGCTCGTGCCGCTGTTGATGGCGTTGACCACCTTCGGCACAGCAACCATCTTCCCGGCCAGCTCCGCGTATCCGGCGTTCTGATACCCAACCGAGGTGTTGACCTCGCTCCCGTTTTTCTCAAACTTGGCGATGCCAACCGCGGCCCCCAGGACGATTTCCTTTTCCTCCGGGCTGGGCTTCCGGCTGTCCCGTTTCCCCTGGAATTTCTCGGTCTGGATGCCCTGCGCGGCCTGGACGATGGCGCTGGCCATGATCCCGGCTCCCTCATACAGGCCCCGGGCCGCCACGCCCTCAGCCTGTTCTTCCAGAGCCCCCAGCATCTCCCCGATGCCGTCCAGCCCCTCGGCTGACATCTCCATCGCCATGCCCTCACCTCCGCCGGTTCTCCCGATCCGCCGGTTACTCCCGATCCGTCGGCCTACTCCTGATCCTCCGCCGGCCTACTCCTGATCCTCCGCCGGCCTACTCCTGATCCTCCGCGTCATCCATGACCCGGAAAACCCACTCGATATGGAACAGGCCCGCCGCTTGCTCATGCGTAAAACTGTTCAGCTCCCACGAGCCGCCGCAGATTTCGTCCAGAATCTCCTCTACGGTGTTCATCATCTCGTCCCGCTGGGCGATCCGCAGGAAAAACACATCCACGCTGCCCTCCCAGCTCCGGTCCACCTTGCGGCCGTCCCCGATGAGATCCCCGTCTTCCATCTCCAGGCTGACCACGCCGTACACGCCCTCCGGGCGGGTCTTCCAGGCGTTCTCCGCGAAGGGGATGTCCGTCAGCTTCAGGGCGGCCACCAGGGCCTCATACTCGCTCGGCATCAGCCCACCCCCTCGGTCGTCGGTACGGGCTTCGCGTTCCGCTGCACTCGCTGCAGGGTCAGCTCAATCCCGTCCGTCTCTGTCACATAGGTCCGCAGGATGTCATAGCGCACGCCATTGATTTCGCAGAGCCTTTCGCCCTGATACTCGAAGTCGTGCGCCAGCACAACCTTTACTTCCGGGTTCAGGCCCTGGGAGAATGCCATGTAGGCCTCCTGCTGTCCGATAGACCGCAGCGTGCAGAAAACCGTCCGCCGGGTTTCCTCCGGCTCCGTTCCGACGCCGGCCGCCTCAGGGCTGACCGTGATCAGGTCGCACACCTCCGCCCGCATCATCCGCCATCACCGCCCTCATAGTCGGTGTAGGCTCCCGCGTGCATCAGCATGACCTTCTGCGCCTGATAGGCGGCCTCGACCCGGTCATAGTCCGCCGGGCTGCCGAAATGGGCCCGGACATAGGTCAGGATCGCCGTCACGCAGAGCGCGTCCGTCAGCGTGGAGGTATCCTGCATCCCGTCCTCCGTCTCCGCGAAGGCGACCGTGCCCGGAAGCACCACCCCGGCGGCCTGAAGATCCTTCGCGCCCGCCTCCATCAGCCGGCAAAGCTCCGGCTCATACTGGGCCGCGGTCACCCTGAGCGCCAGCTTGCATTCCTTCAGCATTCCGTTCACCTCGCTTCAATCGGATAAAACAGAGGCGGAGGCCGAAGCCCCCGCCCCTGTGAATCAGTTTCTAAGGTTCTCCGGATCAGGAGGCCGCCTTGGTGTAGCGGACCAGGCCGACGCCGGTGGGCTTGCCATCGCCCAGGGCCATGCCGCGGAAAACGGTGGAACCGGTGCGGAAGGCCACGGAAGCGTCGCTCTCGACCTCGACGTCCTTCGCGAAGTTCCAGACATAGCCTTCCTTCAGGTCGCCGAAGATGATGTCTGTGCCGACGCCGTCTTCGATGATCACCGGGAAGCCGAACACGTTGTACTTCGCGGGAGCCTGGGGATCCGCGACCACAACGGGCTGCTTCTGCGTGGTGGTCACGTTCAGCACGTTACCGTAGAACGTGGCGCGGCTCATGACGAAGCAGGCGTTGGGATCATACTGCGCGGGCAGGCTGCCGATGATGGTCAGCAGGTCGGCATAGGTGATCGCCGCCTTTGTGTAGGTG
>Ga0326513_10001625_pt1 | contig 17219 bp, 13 predicted proteins | sample 2_2465_0518_D_FD_203654 | JGI IMG/M metagenome (GOLD analysis project Ga0326513, IMG submission 203654) | Bovine rumen microbial communities from UC Davis, California, United States - 2_2465_0518 | ecosystem: Host-associated > Mammals > Digestive system > Stomach > Rumen | place: USA... | reverse complement strand
TCTCCTTCGTCTCGTGATAGAGGCTTGTGAATGTCTTCTTAACAACCTCGTTCTTTCTGCCCATGTGACCGTATGCGGCTGTCTCAAGATACATTGGCTGACGAAGCTTCAACTGACGCTCTATTGCCTTCGGACGAAGGTCGAACATCTCCTTTATCTTTGCAGCAATCTCGCCGTCGCTCATCTTCACGTTTGAACGGCCATAGGTATTCACATAAACGCTTACCGGCTCTGCAACACCAATTGCGTATGCTACCTGAACGAGCATCTCGTCTGCCACACCGGCAGCTACCATGTTCTTGGCGATATAGCGAGCAGCATAGGCTGCAGAACGGTCAACCTTTGAAGAATCCTTTCCTGAGAAAGCACCACCACCATGAGCGCCCTTGCCTCCGTAGGTATCAACGATGATCTTACGACCAGTAAGACCGGTATCTCCGTGAGGACCTCCGATAACGAACTTGCCTGTTGGGTTCACATGGTATGTGATATTATCGTTGAAGAGGGCAAGAACCTTCTCTGAGGTTATCTGTGCCTTTACGCGAGGCACAAGGATATTGATTACATCCTCACGAATCTTGGCAAGCATGAGCTTGTCGGCATCATCCTGAGTTGTGATGCTTGGAACTCCCGGCTTGATGAATTCATCATGCTGGGTAGAGACAACGATTGTGTCAATACGCTGTGGAATACCCTCGTCACTATACTCAACTGTTACCTGTGACTTTGAATCAGGACGGAGATATGTCATAACTTCTCCCTCACGACGGATATCTGCAAGAGTCTTCACGAGCATGTGGCTAAGCTCCAGACTGATAGGCATATAGTTGTCAGTCTCGTTTACAGCATAACCGAACATCATACCCTGGTCGCCTGCACCTTGATTGTCCTCCATCTCCTGACGCTCAGCATCAGTAAGGGCAGCCTTCTTACGGTCCACACCACGGTTGATATCACCACTCTGCTCGTGGATAGCCGTAAGTATGCCGCAAGAATTACCATCAAACATATACTCAGCCTTGGTATATCCAATCTTGTTGATTGTACGGCGAGCTATTGCCTGAAGGTCGATATACTCAGTAGATGACACCTCACCCATGATACACACCTGACCTGTGGTGCAGAAAGACTCGATAGCACAACGTGCATTCTCGTCGTATGCGAGGAACTGGTCAAGGAGAGCATCACTAATCTGATCGGACACCTTATCTGGGTGGCCTTCTGAAACTGATTCTGAAGAGAAAAGATATGACATATTATTTGTACCTTAAAGGTGGGTTCTATAAATTAGCTTTGTTAAGATTTTGAGACTATTTTCGAGAGTTATTTGCAAGTGAACGAGGGAGTTATGCGGGCATAACGACTGAGCGAACTTGCAAATTAATCCGAAAAGAGGCCAAAAGATAACAAAACGCGCCCCACAGCAATTTTAATATTTTACGGTGGTAATTTATAGAAACCACCTTATATTTTTAGGGTGCAAAATTACTATTTTTTTCCCGAATAGCAAAATGTTTCAACATTTTTTACCAGAATATACCAAATAATAGGTAAGTCCGTCAAAAAAGGGAAACGGATTTATCTGATTTTTCTGATAGCTAGCGCAATAATATGTCTGCAATTAACATCAGATAAATCGGATAAATCCGTTTCTTTTTCTTTAATAAACTCTCAATACTACATAATAGCCTTACTATTACTTATTGCTCTTCAAGAGCCTTATCCACCTTCTCTGCCTATGCGCATAAAAACATTTTGCCCATAGATAGACAAACAATGTCTTCCAACCCGCATCTATCTCAACGATATCCGAGTAAAGACATTGTTTATCATCTATTTCTTTTAACTCAATCCTATGATTCCATACAGGAACATGCTCATTTCCTTCATGCGTATATATCCCATTGTCTATATCAAAAGATATCACGTTGATCTTATGCGTTCCAAAAGGAATGACACCGAAAAGTCTGAGCCTATATTCCGAACTTGTACCTGCTTTCCATACAGATATATGTTCCCCTATAGGAGTAAACGTTGCGTATGGCTTTGCTATATATTGCAAAAGACTCAACTTCTGCAATTTGCCAAACACATCTTCTTTAGATGCCGGAAATACCGATGTCTTTACTACTTTCATTACTTAGTAAACGAACGAACTGCCTCCGAGGAACTCTCGCAACAGACTTGCCGGTGGTATCTGGCTTTCAGAGAGAGGCTTGATATACTTGAGGAATTTCAGCAATCTGTATGCCTCGTTATACTCGTCAGCCGACTCTGGAACCTGCTCAAGAAGCGGTTCTGCCTGTGTCTTGATAACGGCAAGCTCAAAGAGCATAGCCGTATTGAACATAGCATCCGCATTCTCCTGATAAGGGAATATCCACTTGTTCTCTCCTGCCCTTACACTTGGCCATCTGCGAATGGTTTCCTGAGCAGAACATCCGCGATACTTATAGTCACGTATTATCCTGCGTAACAGACGGTTATCTGTTGTCGGGATATAATTGTGATTGTCGAGAAGAACGGTTGTGAGAGCCGAAGCATATACTCGGAAAATATACTCCTGCGGAATATTAGCCGTAAGCTCTGGGTTTAGCGCATGAATACCTTCAATAACAAGCACATCGTTTGGGTTCATACGAAGTTTCTTGCCACTCTTCAAACTCTTACCCGACGTGAAATCATAGCGAGGCAATTCCACCTCCTCACCCTTGAAGAGGGCCTCTAGCTGTTGGTTAAAAAGCTCAAGGTTAAGGGCATGTATTGATTCGAAATCGTAGTCGCCCTTCTCGTCCTTCGGAGTATTTTCCCTGTCAAGGAAATAGTCATCCAGAGATATGCCTATCGGATGAATACCATTAGTCAACAACTGTATGCTCAATCGCTTGCAAGTGGTAGTCTTTCCAGAGGAAGAAGGACCAGCGATAAGAACGAGTTTGACACCTCGGCGAGAGGCTATCTCATCAGCAATACGGCTTATCTTCTTCTCTTGAAGAGCCTCTGAAAGATTTATCAGTTCTGCCGAATGGCCTAACATTATCGCCTTGTTAAGAGTTCCTATCGTACTGATACCAAGGATGTTCTGCCATTGATGATGCTCACGGAATATATCGAACATCTTATTCTGGCGAACAAACTCCCCAAGCTTTGAAGGATTAGAGAGAGACGGGATTCTGAGCAACAATCCATCATAGTAAGGCTCAAGTCCGAACAAATACAACTGACTGGTATTTGTCATCATCGAACCATAGTAATAATCCTTATATCCATCCAATTCATAATAGACGGTATAGATCTTACCCGTGGTCTTCAGAAGCTCCACCTTTGTCTGGTCACCCAGTTTCTCGAACATCTCGATAGCCTCTTCCGTAAGGCATTCACGACGTTCAATAGGCATTCCTGCATCGATTATCTCGCGCATCCTATCACGAAGAGCAGACGCATCATCAGGAGTAACCTCTCGACCAATCTTCAAATCACAGAAGAAACCGTTGCTCACAGGGATGTCGATAACCACACTTCCGTCAGGATAAAGATCGTGTATAGCCTTACAGAGCACAAGGAAAAGCGTGCGGGTATATACTCTCATTCCTGTAGAAGAAGTGAGATCCATATACTCAATCGTCTTGGCATTATACACACGGAAATTCAGGCCCTCAGTCTTGTTGTTCACCTTCACGCAAACAGGAGGTGTAACAAGTTTGATAGACTGCTCCTTATTAAGAATGTCATATATCTCAGCAAGAGTACTTCCCACGTCAACCTTAATGGTCTGACCGGAATTCTTACAACGGATTTTTACTTGTTTTATCATAATTTTCAAAAGGTTTTAGCAGACGGATAATTCACCATCATAGTTATAATGGTTGCAAATATACATAATTATTCTGAAAAGCCACACGTTTTCCGCAAGAAAAATTGTATTTTCTTACCAAGATTAGGTTCATTAACTTAAAAACAGATAAATCGGACAAATCCGTTTCTTTCTTTTTTTCGAGTACATATGCGAATATTTTCCGCTATTGCTCTTCAAGCAAAAAAATCAACATCATATTATTCTATTGCTTTTACATTCCCACCCCATTCTTTTTTGTATGCTTCAACACTTATATCAGGTACATAGACTTGAGGTCCATGAGGTACATAGTAGCTTTTGACTCCAGAAAAGCCATAAAGCCCACAATCAGGAGGGATGATCGCTGTACAGATGATAGACTTAAGACGACAGCAATTAAAGTATTTGCAAATGCTTTTAAATCAGTTATTTGCGTGTTAAACGGTAGAAAAGTGATGACGTAGATTCTATAGATTGTGAAAAGGATGAAAATTTAACGTTTTTAACCTTCTTAAACGGGCTTTTGTCTCCAAATTGCGACAGAAAGAAGTGAATGTCATCATTTAGGCATTCACTTCTTCTTGCATGAGTATATGATTAAGCCGATAATGCCAGCTAACAGCAAAAAGAACAGTCCTGCTGTGTCTGCCGTATCTTTATTGCCAGTCCTCATGTATTGGCTCATATTACCAATAAATCCTAAAGCGAAGAAGACTATCAATACAACTACGATTGCTATTGCAATAAGTGCACCACAACCTCCACTACAACCTGAATCACTACTGCTCATCTTTATCTATCTTTGAAATGTCAATTATTCATCTATAATCTCTGGAAGAACGACTACAATAAGAGAGTCCGTTATCAAGTAATCATCTAATCCTTTTCTCCTAAAATATAATGATAAGGAGATAGATTCTTGACAACTATCTTCAAATAACTCTCGATTAAGATAGAAGACCTTATCGGTAGTCATTAGATTCCTCCAATACTTTTCTTTGTCACCATATGAGATTAAATAAGATGAGAGAGAGTCAATCTTAACAGGTGATTCGATAGGACAATTATCAAGAACGTATATGGTATCAGACAATTCTTCTGCCAAGTCTGAGAATGTGTTTACGCCTCCTCTTGTTGACAAATGATTGCTCTTTATATAGTAGTCTTTTATGCCCTTTGCTTTAACATCGATGAAGGCTTTGCAGGTAAATACTCTGATGCGTTTTGTTTTAAGATTCATGGCTTTTATAGCCTGCTGTTCATGAGACCAACATATTTGGGCATCATCTGGGAATGTATCCCCCTGTTTACATTGAACATTTCCAATTCTTATTGAATTTGTGTTCAACTGGAGTATTCTGTAATCATCTGCATAGACTTGCAGATAAGAGAATAAAAGCAATAAAAAAGAAAATTTTCTCATATTTTTGTCCGTTTAAAATTTAAAATTGTCTTTTGAATAGTGAAGTATATTGAGGGTACTATGATACTTATCGTAACATTAAAGAGCAAATTAAGGACTACAACTATAACAAATAACACAAATGTGTAACCGATTAATGGGAGAAAGAAATGTAATAATTTGGAGTGAGATTTCCGCACGAAAGGAATTCGCTTGATTATAACACCCTCTTTGAACAGTGAAAGAGAGATGAAAAAGAATACTATAGACAGGAAGAATAGCAGAGTATATGAAACCATGTGTTCACCTAATAATAAAGAGCGAAGTGCATGATATGTAATAACAGTTCCTGGCTTAAGACCAGAATAGGTATCATGAACATCCTCTACCATATCCCCGATGAAAACGAGTTTATTCTTAGCGAGTGTCGAAAGGTCTTGACCTGAATAATTCGACAATAAATCACTTCCCATGTTATAATATGATTTTTCTCCGTTTCCACCATATTCAGAGAATCCATTATAAGGGAATTTCAAGAAAAGACTATTATAACATAAACTCCCACCACAAGAGTAGATCAGTCCATGCTTGGTAATAGTTTTTCCTGTTAAATCTTTGTATGCGAACAATGGCAATGAAGGTTGTTTGCCGTGAAGGAATTTATATCGTGCAAAATTAGTTGCCACAATAGTTGATGCATAGTCGCTGATTGCCGCTTTGGCAGATAGACATGAATCTGCAAGTTCTACATCAAGATGATTAGCAACCACGATACGTTTCATATTCTTGATTTTCGAAAACAGAGCAGAATCCATTTCACTATCAAGTCCTTTCTCAAATCTGACATCGAGAATGATATAACGATATTGGTTCGTACTATCAAGGATATTTAGCAATGCCAGTAATTTTGTTCTATCAGTTATGTCAATGTTACCTACAGGCATTCCAAATTCATCTTTCTTTTCTATTAGTTGTTTGTCATAGGAGACATTAACAAATAATGCGTCAGAATAATCAACTTGCTCGGATAACCCCATTTTATTCTTCAAGAATTCCATCCAGGCATATTGATTCAAATCCTCGCCGGTAAACAAAGGCTGATTATTCAGGACATAGGAAAAGATTAGCAATACAAAAACATTGAGAAACGAAACGAGTATAGGTTTACCCGCCTTTGATAGTCTTCCCATGATGCTTTGTACCATTTTCTCCATAGTGTGGCTTAACTTATACATCTAATCTAACATGACAAATCCTGCCCAATAATAAGGAGAAGAGAATTCTTCTTTTATCTTTTGTTGTGCAGTTAGGAAGGCCTGATGGACTTCCATTCCAGACGACCAATTTTTATAGAAAGTAATCATCAGTTTAGAAGTGGCTACATCTGGAACTTTCCACAGGCTCATTATGAGCGTTTTTGCACCAGAGAGTTTAAATGCGCGTTGAAGTCCAAAGACTCCTTCGGTAGAAACGATTTCCCCCAACCCGGTTTCACATGCGGATAGAGAAACTATCTCTGTTGTACTTAGGTCAAGTTTGGATATTTCTTCAGCAGTTAAAATACCATCTTCAACTCCTTTTACCCTTTCACCATTAACCCATGTTTTATTTGCTCCAGCAAACAAAAGCCCTGAACGATGTAACAGATTGGATGCTCCGTATTGTTCTTGATTTTGCATGAAAGGATTAACGGCTATCTGCTTCGGATCAGACAAGAAGAACCCATGCGTCGCTATGTGTAAAAGATAGGGAGACTTGCCTGAAAGAGATTTTATCGACTCTTCATTAGCATGTGTTCCCATTAAGAGGACTGTAGGAACGCCAATGCTGTCTAATGTCATATTGATATTCTTTGCTTCATCTTCTGTTCCTGACAAATAATTCCATCCACTTCTGTCATTGTCGAATTCAAGTGGCGAAGCTATGTTTGTAGAATGTGTATCATATCCACGTGCCTCTGCAACCATTTGGTCGTCAGACAAATCATACACAATACCGCCATAGACAACGGCATTTGATATTTTTGAGTGAGAATTGTTTTTAATCTGCACCACCTCCGCTGTTGAAGATAATAGATGAAGTGAATACCTCTCACAAAGAGAGGTTGAATCTGACATGAGAGCATTAAATGAAATCGAATTTAATTGTCCTACTGGAGAATAATAGATGATTTTGATGCCATTGAGTTCCTTATCTAATGATGCCCAGATACTATTATAGAGCTTCTCTCCAGAATATAATTTTGAATTACCCGTAAAATATAAGTTCTTTATAAAGCGGTCTAACTTTATGTGGTTTTTATTTGCCAATAATTCTTGCAGTTCTTCGTCTGTGCAGAGCGGCACTAAAACTGGTCTTTCAGAATTTTTCCTTAAAACCAGCCCATAGTATCTGTATTCAAAAGGTTCAGGAATGCTATCCTTTTCTACGATAGGAATCTGAATAAATTCTATAGCTGCTTCATCTTTGGCCAAAGAACGCTTTATTCTCGTCCAATCAGGTGTTAGTTCTGCCTTAAAGTTAAGGTAACTGGCGTTTGCTTTTGTAAGTTCTTTGTCTATGATATTAATACTATCTCTTATTTGTTCGACTCTTCCTGGAGTATTACCATTACGATTCAGCTCTTTTTCCAAGGATGACATCACTCCCAATAGCCTTTTACTATTGCTATCCCCAGATGCCAAGATATCTCTCTTTATCTGATTAGAAGTTTTAAGAAGGAGACCTTTGGCAAAAAGACTATTGTTGTAGATTTCTCCCGTATGACTGCCGTTGTTTGCATTTGCGAAAATGGCATTTACCATAGAAAGTCGAATGTTATTATACTGCCAATAAAGCTCACGCTCTTCATTCGACAAATATGCAAATTTTCCCATTGCGTCTGATATAATACTATCAGATAGAATTTGGGATGTTTTAACGCATTCATTGTTTTTAAGCACATATTGAGCCCATGCCAGATTCATGCCAGATCCCATAACATTATTTATGCTATGGTCTAAGTTGAAAGCATCCTGAAAATACTTAATTGCCTCAGTATATTTCTTTTGATCAAAATAGATTGTGCCAAGATTGCTTAATAATTCAGGTAGCCCATTGGTATTTGAACTTTTTGGTCGAACATCCAATGCTTGATGTAACGTTGATATGGCTTCGTCAGTAAATCCCAATTGGCTATACGTGGATGCAACATTGTCTAATATAACAGAAAGCCCCAATGAGTCTGTCCTATTCGATTCCACATAGATATCTTTTGCCATATCCACAAACATCTTGGCCCACAAAGTGTTACCCAAATCAGATTGTATAATAGAATAGTTTGACAAAAGGTTTGCATATCTATATCCCAAATCAAGATTCTTTTCATATAGATACTTTGCCTCTGCATACATAAGGTTTGCCTTATCATAATTGTGAAGTCTATAATAATACCAACCGACATCTGCCAACGTACTTCTATAGACATAATCGTCGACATGACCATTTTTAAGAGTCTCAAGTGCTTTGTTGTAATATTCCTCTGCTTTATCATATGCACCAGTGAGCATAAAGTATTGGCCGATTGTATGAGCCAGATTTGCATAATCAACAGGATATAGCCGCTGATTATTATTATAAAATTGCCATGCCTCACTTAGCAAGGGGTATGCCTCGGCAAATTTCCTTTGATTGAGAAGTTCTATACCTTGATTTGCTTGTTTCTCCGCTTTGACATGAGCAGCATAATCTGGCTGAGAATAAGCCGAAAGTGAAAGGAATAATATGAATATTAATAATGCGATATTTCTCATTTCGTTATTTCTTTTCAAGTTCTTGGATATACTTATCAGTATTAGGATAAACACTACCATTGATTTCCATTTGCAGTTGTTTTGACTCCAGCAAATATTTCAGGGCCTGTTTATGTTTCCCTTGCAACATTAATATGCGGCCTTTATTATGCAAAGCTGTTGCATAATTGTCACTTTGTCTCCCATAGTGTTTTAAGAAAAGCCTCTCAGCAATCGTATTATTCTTTGATGCTTCATCTAATAGGTTCTTCTTCATCTGCAAGACAGACAAGTTATTACATATCTGAGCATATATACGCGACTCATGTAGATTCTTTCCTTCAATGATTCCCTTTTGAGAATTCAAGAAATCCTCCTGTAGATTTGCTTTCTCTTGAATATGATACAAGTTGCAAACGAACATTACGCATTGTTCGTAAAGATTCTGTTCTTCAAGATTTTCAGTGTGTATGCCATCTATAACCTGTTGATAAACATTGAGTGCCTTATCTAAATCACCGCTGTAACTATTAAGCGTAGCCAATTCCGACAAAGCCGACAAATAATACACCTTATCAGATATACCCTCACTTCTTTCAATCTCGATTTCTTTCTGTTTCCACAGGATGGCTTCTGGCACGTTGTTCTTTCCTAACTCTATCCTTGTTTTCTGAGAATAAAGCATCTCTATTGCAAAATAGGGCATATAAGATGTGTAGTTGAACAAAGAATCATTATATATTTCTGCTTTTTCAAATGCATTCTTATTGCACAGATTATTTGAAAGGGTAAATAGTAGGTTAATGTATGTTGACAATGAGTCTGATTGAAGATAATAGTGATATGCTTCAGGAAGTGTTTTGTCCAATTCTTCAAACGAGTCATTATTTGCAAGTTCCACACAATAGTTGCCATACAAAAGATGGAGATTCTTATTCGATGTTCCCAGAGAGTCCAGTGTCAATTTTATTGTACTTCGATACAGGTTTTCTGCATCTCGATGCTGGTTATTCTGGGACATTGCGCTTGCCAACATAAAAGAGGCATTTACGTAACTATTCGTTCCATAACCTCCGTTATTGTTAATGTAATTGACAACCTTCTGCATTGTTTCAACAGCCTTGTCATATTCCTTCCTCTCTCTATAATATCCAGCCAGCCCATACATGTCAACATAGCAGTTTGCATCATCCTTATCGTAGAACTGAGACCTGAAGCTAAAAGCAGATTCATATAAGCCCACTACTCTGTCTTTCCAATTCTTCTTTTCGTACATTCGTGCCAAATCTCCCAGTACCATTCCATAGGTATTTTGCATAAATGCGTTATTGTACGGAGAAACCTCCTTATTATATAGAATAGTCTGGCCAATAACCAAAGCCTTTTGATAATAGGCTATTGACTTGTCAACATCTATTTCTTCTGAAATAGAACCAAGCTCCCACAATAGTTCAATGTATTCAGGATCCAGAATTCCAACAGAACTTTCACGAATGGCAATAGCTTTTTTTAAATGTTCACGCTCTAAATCAACCTTTTCTTGTTTTGCATAAATACTTCCCATCCAATAATGGTAGTAGTATCTAGTTGAATCGGAGGCCTCTTCAATATCCTTTTCTGAAATAGTTCTTAGATAGGATTCAACAGGTGACATTTCAAAGTTCTCTTGACTCCAATAGGCATCATGAAAGTCTTTGAGTTGATTACCCAAAGAAGTTTGTTGGGCAAATGAGGCAGCTGCGCATGTTATGAAAACAAGCAACGCAAAGTATTGTTTTATGTAATGAGGCTTACGCATTGTCTGAAACTATTCGTTGTAAAATGAAACAACCTGTTGTGCGGGAATACCAAAGTTGAAATTGTCAGAGCCGTTCAGCTTGGCAAAATTCACTCCAACAAAGTTCCCATAGGCATCTATAATGGGACTGCCTGAAGACCCTTGCACAGTAGGTATACTATAAAGCAGTCTTTGACCATCAGGTAACTGTGTGAGTTTTCCTGTTGTCATTTGGACCTTAATGCCTTGCCTTGTTGTGCCTAATGCCAATCCCGCATTGTAACCAATCATGTATAAATCTTGGTTGATTTTCAAATCCTTGTCATTATTCTTGCCTGAAAAGAGATTCTTTGCTTGTTCGACTATAGACTCGGCTCCATCATCCTTTCCTAAAATATCGAACACATAAGCATTTGAAGGAGTCGTTTTGTTCTTCAGTTGTATTAGGGCCAAGTCCACATCCTCTTTTGAAGACATCTTAGCAACTACACAAGCATTGTTCCTGAAGAAATCATCTCGACTTGTTACATAGGTATCGTTATATGCAATTCCTAGTTGGCTAACCACAGAGATTTTCAACGATGCCGGATCGGTCAAACCATTTAGCCCTTCATAGGTCTCATTAAGTTCTTCATACGCTTCTTCTATTTCGGCCTTCTTTTGGTCAATAGAGTTCATTCTATCCAAGTCGTAATAAGCATCACCAGAATAAGGGTCATATACATAACTCTTCTCTTTTTGCCGTTCCAAATCAGCATATTGTTCCTGCATCTGGCTGAGGCCAAGCGCAATTAGAGACTTAGCACTCTTTATCAACTCTATATATGCGGCCTTTGCCTGAGTTTTATCCAACTGCGGTTGAGCCACATGACGATTTGTCATAATGGTACCTTTGTTGTCAACAAAGAATCCAGTTCCCGTCATTATCTGACGATTCTTCTTAATCTGTTCTTCATCAGGAGTAAAATTCTCCAAATCACCATCTGAGTCTATCCCTGTGAAATAGACTTTGTTGCCATTAGGAAGCTTCAATTCATAGTAAAACTCATTCAAAATGACAACCACTCCAGATGCTCGTTCCTCGAACAATTGTTCTGGAGTCTTTTGCTCTTGGCAACTAACTAAGAGCATTAGGGCGGTGAGAACTATTATAGCTTTTTTCATTTCTCAATAGTAATTGGCTTAAATGGTTTGTATATATTCTCTAATTCTATTGGAACATATGGCTTATATTGAAGCGAGTATTTGTGCATACAATATTCAGAATTCTTCTCCAATGCTTCCCGTAAGACCTCCTCATCTGCAGGATTTTGAGCATCAATAGATATTTTACTCAGGCACATGCTCCAGGGGATTTCAATAAATAGATGTTCATTCAAGAAGTCTAAAGATCCGCCCATGAGCATATATCTAATTTCTCCCTCGTAATAGAACAAATGCCTCTTTAACAACATTAAGTTTAAATATTCAGGAAGACCGAAATTATCGAAAAAAGAATGGTAATGAGCTGATGATCGCAAATGTAGTCCATCTATCTCACTATCATTTAGAGAATAGTTAATTCTACCCTCATAAAGCGTAGCTCCATGCAATTTAGCATAGATGTTCAAGTATCTCCTTAATTGACCGATGCAAATACAGAATTTCACACAAGGCTCATTTGGCTCATCTGTGTACATTCTCCAGGCAGATTCGCTTAATTTGTTCTCTGTAACACAACAAGCAAATAGGCGTTTGTCAAAAGGATGCTTTTCAACTTTATGGTAGTCCGCATTATAAAAACGAGATTCATAAGGGTCTTTCCATGTTGGTGGAAGACTAAACATGAATGTATTGTTATTGAGGCAAGTCACAGCAGTTTTTAAGGTCATGTATTTGTACACATAGACCTTTGAAACTCGTTTCCCAATGCTTATCAGATTTGAGTGTTTCTTAATGTTTTCTAATTCCCGAACTACTTCTTTCATTTTGTTTCTCCTTAGTTAATTCCATCAAGCATAACAAATGCAGCCCAGTCAGGTTTTATTTGACGAGGCGAACAATTCCTTCGAACTTCTTCACGTGCTTTGGAAAATGCGTCGAGTTTTGACATGCCACTCAAATAATTATCGTAAAAAGTTGTCATAAGAATCTCGGTAGCTTTATCAGACACTTCCCATAAACTCATGATTAGCGTATTTGCCCCCGCCATTTTCGATTATCTGAGTTAAATCTATACTCGAGATGATTCTTGCTATATCTCTTTTCAAAAGCTTTAACTCTTCGTGTTTATGAGAAAGTAGAGCGAGATTTCTATTCTGCATCAATGTTTGATAGAGAATATAAAAAGCTGCAATGGAAGACATTATGCTGCCATAATAAGGAAGCCAATCCTTCCCTTCTCCAACAACAGTGTAATTCCAAAGGGCATTGCGTGAGAGAAGGTAATTCAGAATGATAGGGCTAATCAGTAATAATGCACAAACAAGCACTAATCGACACTTTCTCATAAGCTTTTTATGATTGTGCCTCTGTCGTTTAGTGGCAGAGGCACAACACGGTTTTAATTGGTTAATAGTACATATCTATTGTACACAGGTCCTCGATTAACAATCTTCACAATGAAACGGCCTGTCCATGCTGGTACCCATCGAACATAGCAGTCATCTGTGTAATCATCATCTTTTACGATGAGATTCCCATTACTATCATAGACATACAAATCAAGGTCTGTGTCGCCATCACCTGATACAACTATTTCAGCAAGATAGTTTGCGACAAAACTGATCTGGTATGTATCCGTGCTATTCCCATTTACTGCTTCGTATGTCTTGGATGGGCCATTTACTGCGCCACGATGACTGCCTTTGCCATCTTCTTCTATTTGTGCTATGAGTTTCAAAAGGGTCTCATCCCCTTCAGCAAACTCTTTAGCGTCAGCCAGAATTTTATCATAGTCAAGTGAGACGGTTCCAGTTTTTCCCTCTGATTTTGATGTGTCTGCTTTATCACCTTCTCTTTCTGACTTTAGAGGCTGAGTGGGATTCTCATTGATAATCTGTAATGCTTGAGCTAAAGGCATTGCAGACTGCTGCGAATAACCATACTTCACCAAATCGGTGGCTAAACGAAGAGCCGAAAGTGAAGACGACACTTCACCTTTAAGTTCTTGCTTCTTCTCAATCTCCTGCGCCCACAGTGTTGATGTGAGCAGAAATGCTACAACTGAAAATAGAATCTTTTTCATTGCTGTAAAGTTTTAGATGTTAAACAGTTATTTTACTTTAATATATGTCATATATCCTTGGAACAGTTTTATTTTCTCAGTCAGAGGTTTGTTGGCAATGTCAGCATTGGTCTGTAAGCGAACTGGTTGTGGCATGGCATCAACTAACGCTTTAAGATAGGAAGATTTGATGGCATAGTTTACATTCTCGGCTTTGAAATAATCTCGATTCAGCCCTGAAGATGTAATACCCACAAGACATCCTTTATCGTCGAACAGCGGACCACCGCTGTTACCAGGCTGAATGGGAACAGAGATTTGATATACAGTCACATCACCCTGAATACCTGTTTTGGAACTTATCTTGCCATCAGTGAACTTCACTTCATCGCCCATGACATCTGCTATTGGATAACCCAAGGTGAAGACCTCACTTCCTGTATCTTTTATGGAGGTAGAGAAATTATATGGAATGGATGGAAGTGGTTTGAAGGTACTGTCTTCAATTTTGAGAATAGAGAGGTCGTTTTGTTTGTCAGAAAGTACAACCTTTGCAGGATAATGTTTCCACTCACCATCTCTGACAATTGACACCTCGATAACTTTCGCATCTTCAATCACATGGTAGTTTGTCGCAACATAGCCGTCCTCAGATATAAAGAAACCAGAACCACTTGAGGTCCATCCTCCGTTAGCACTCTGCTTAGGGAGATAATCTCCAGGGAGGTTGCTTGCGTCAACAAGCTCAGACACAGACAACTCCGCAGCATCAAACTGGCATGAACTTTCGCCCTGATTTGCTGCTGTAACACAGCATGTCGAACCTTCATATCTAAGCCTTTCAAATTCCTCAACTTGTTGGTCATTAATGAATATACTCGTGGAATTACCATTATTAACAACCATAAGAGTATTTACTTCTGCTTCAATGGCGGCAGAAGTCTTCCATACTTCCTGAGCCAGTTGCCGACCATTTCTGACATATTGAATAGCATACTGACTACCCGATATAAATAGTCCGCAATAGTTATCCCAATCTTTAAACCCGAACAACAAGCCTATGATATTCTCATCTTTAGCTTTACGATGGGTCATAATGCTAATGATGTTATTCCCGGTAGGTGAAAAGCCTGTATATATACCTCCCGAGACAGTCCTTCCTGGAGTAACTTGTAAGCTGATAGTGTTATCTGAATTCACTGTAAGTTTTCCGTTTACTCCAGTGTACTCCCAAGAATCACGGTTTTTGATGAAGTTCTCATTGTACACAAGGAAGGCCGTACCATCCTCTGAGACTTGAAGATATTTGTTGTTCTTCAGAACCCCATTATCATAGTTGGCAACAATACGGGGAGTTCCGTTAGGGTAGTTTGCTATCATAGACCCATCCAACACTCCGTCCTTATAGTTTGCTGAACTCTGAATAGTTCCATCTTCGTAATATGAAATCTCTGGCCCATTTAGTTTGCTATTGTAGAAATAGCATTTCTTTTCAAGTTTTCCACTTTTATAATACCAGTTCGCTTCACCTTCAAAGAAGTTCTTCCCCTCGTCAGCATAATCCATGTAAACTGCGTAGAAGTCTCCTTGTTGTTCACCTGTGATATAGTAGTCTTTGATAATGCCTTTAGGTTTATTTGGAGCTTCGTATGTTATAAGTCGATAATAGGCTGCATTTTTCGCTTGGCAACGATTCCATTCTTTATCAAAATATTCCGTCACTCTAATGCCAACTTTTGGCTTATAATCGCTTTTCTTCTCCACTATCTTCTCTACGGGATTTCCTTCTTGGAGATAGATTATGGAACCATCATAATTGGTAAGTTTTCCGTTGTAAGGTCTATCTGCGACGAACCATCCTTCAAAGGTTGATCCATTAGCCATTTTGTACTTCCCATTACCATGAAGTCGATAGTTGACAAAGTTCCCTTCATATGTATTTCCATCGTCATCTATCATTTTTCCTTTGCCCGTTAATTGTCCATTCAAGAAATATCCCTCTTTCACAGAACCATCAACATGAGTAAACTTTCCGAAGCCTTCACGAATTCCATTCTTATATTCTCCTTCATAAGCGGATTCATATTTGCCATTCACATATTTGATTGCTTTTCCAACGCCATGCGCCTTGCCCTCCTTTTGGCCCCCATTCCATTCAAAAGTGACACCTTCACTGTAATAGGGGTCAAGTAATTTGCATGAGTTTCCACAAGAAACCCATTGCTCATTAAGTGTGTATGTTTGAGCATAGCAGTTATATCCTCTTGTACTACAAAGGACAAGCACCAAAACCAATAAGAACCTTCTCATTCTTGTTAACGTCATATTCATTTCCATAAAGTCCAAATACTCCAAAGCAATGTATCGACAGGTGACCAGCCTTTTGTAGCACTGCACGGAATCTTATTATATTTGTTAATAGCCTGTTGGCAAATGGTCTTTTTTGTCGAATAATATCCCTTCGTCTCTTTATAAGAGACGGATATTTGGGTACAAAGGTACATATTTTCTTGCAAAAGCCACCTTATTATAAAAGAAAAGTTATTTTTTGAAGCGCGTTTTTCACTTTGTTTAGCAAAAATAGGTAAAAAGGGAGTTGCGAACCGCAATATAAGCTGGTTGTATGTTCCTCTACGTCTCTTATAAAGAGATTGAGAATTTTGCTAAACAAATCTCAGTTTACAACAACCCCAGAATCATCTTGTTTGCTTTGTCAACCACCGACGTTTCCAGTGAAGCGAGGTATATCTGTGTCGTTGCCTCGGAGTCATGTCCCATTCCTTCGCTGATAACTGACAACGGCACATTCTTTGCCTTGGCTGCACTTGCCCATGAGTGGCGAGCCACATACATGGTGAGTGGTCTTTGGAGTTTCAGCATTGTCGAAAGTTCCTTCAAGCGATAGTTGACCAAATGAAGGGCATTGTCATATTGCCTTCGCTCATTGCCTTGCTCTTTGATGATAGGGAGAAGAAAGTCAGTTTGGTTTTCAGGGTACTTAGCAACTATCTCAGCTATGCATTTCTCCCACTTGATGGTCAACTCTTGTCCTGTCTTTCGTCTGCGATAGGTCAGAATACCGTTTTGTAGGTCTGTCTTTCTAAGGTATGCCATATCCACGAAAGACATTCCTCTTGTGTAAAAGCTGAACATGAACATATCACGGGCAAAGTCCAATGACGGTTTTATGGATAAGTCCAACTCCTTCAGGGCTTTGATGTCCTTAATAG
>Ga0326513_10001624_pt1 | contig 17229 bp, 5 predicted proteins | sample 2_2465_0518_D_FD_203654 | JGI IMG/M metagenome (GOLD analysis project Ga0326513, IMG submission 203654) | Bovine rumen microbial communities from UC Davis, California, United States - 2_2465_0518 | ecosystem: Host-associated > Mammals > Digestive system > Stomach > Rumen | place: USA: California... | reverse complement strand
CATTATTTTCCGAGATTCGATAGCTGATTGCAAACTCTCTTTCATTACTGGTTGGTTTTCTATTGGAGCTTTATCTATGATACAAAGATCAAAATCTATTATTCTATTACATTCATCGACTCAAAATCGAGATTGTTTATTAACAACTTGTTCCATTGTTTCTCATACTGTTTGCTCTTCAATTTCTTGATTTCCTTCTTGTTCTCAAGTCATTTCTTCAGCTTGGTTATCCTCTATTGAGCTTACCGTCTCTGTCGTTTCTTGAATATCTGATAACATATCACTTAGTATTCCGCTTCAATTTATATTTTCTCATGTCTGTTCCTCTGCCAAATTCCCTTTATTATTTCAACATCATGAGAAAACAATACATGATAAAAAAAATAAAATTAACAAATATCTTTTCATTATATTATTCAATAAATGAACTAAACTTTTTGTAACTCATATCAATCCTTAGTATCCTTTATTATCCATCATTTTTCTTGAATTTTATTTCTTAATTCATCAGCCAATGTATAATCTTTATTTATTTTAGCTTGTTTTCTCTCTTCTGCCATTGCTATTATTTCTTCCGGAATCTCTTGTGGTTCCTCTCCTTCAAAAAGCCCTATTTTTAAGATTTTCTCTTCTAATTCCTCTATTGCTCAGAGTGCATTAGATCATCCATTTGTTAACGCTAGATGTAAGACTGAAAGAAGTTTTGGTGTATTTATATTATCAGATAAAGCTTCTAAAAATAACTCTTTCCAATCTTTTATTTCTCACTCTTCTTTATTTTCTTTAATTGATTTAATCTTTTTAATTAATCATTTTCTTTCGCTTCTTGCTTGATCTAAAGCCTCCCAAGTAAAATTCTGAAAATTTCAATATTGTGCTTTAAAATAAAAATACCTCAAATCTAATGGACTATAACCTTTAGCCTTTATATCTTCTAATGAATAAAAATTTCCTAATGATTTACTCATCTTTCCCCCATCAACTTGAAGAAATTCGTTATGAATCCAATATTTTACCCAAGGTTTTTTACCGAATCAACATTCAGCTTGTGCTATTTCATTTGGATGATGGATAGTAATATGATCTGAACCACCATGATGAATATCAAATTGTTCTCCTAAGTACTTGCTCGACATAGCACTACACTCAATATGCCATCAAGGAAATCAGACTCACCATGGAGAATCTCGTTCCATTTCTCTTTTACCCTCTACCATAGAAAATTTCCAAAGAGCAAAATCAGTGGGATTTTTCTTTCCTTTCATATCAACTCTCTCTCATGCTCTCAAATCTTCTAAACGTTTTTTATAATTTGGTCACATTAATTTTCAATAATCGTCTACTTTGCTCGTATCCATATAAATTCAGTCTCAAGGTACTTCGTAAGTATATCACTTCTCCTCAAGAAGCTGTACTAAATGGATTTGTTCTTGAATATGTTCTGTAGCCCTAGGCATAACATCAAATTTTTCAATGTTCATATCCTCTAAACCTTTCATAAAGATTTCTTCATATTTTCTAGCCACTTCCCATGCTGAAATTCAATCTCTCTTTGCTCCTTTTTCTAGTTTGTCTTCTCAATCATCAGCATCTGAAACAAGGTGTCATACATCAGTAATATTCATTACGGCTTTTACAGGATATCCGAAATATTTTAGTGTATTTCTAATTAAATCAGCAGAGAATGAAGCCCTTAAATTACCGATATGAGGAGTATAATAAACTGTTGGACCACATGAATACATTCATACGAATTCTCTTTTTTCTCAAGTATAATTAGGATCATCCATAAGAGGAATAAATTCTTCTTTTCCACGTGTTAAGGTGTTATACAGTTTTAATTTCATATTATTTCTAGGGAAAATAAATCATTTTTACCTTGTATTTCAGTAGAATATAGATATAAGTAATTAATTCAACCGGAAAATAAAAACAGATACAAAAAAGTAAACTTTATGAAAAAAAAAGGAATTAAACAAAAAGTTACAATTGAAAGAGTTCAATCGGTCTTTAATGAGATTCGTGGCCGTGTAGTTTGTGCTATCCAAAAAGAGAACATAACGCTTTTGGAGGATTGTATAAAAAGACTAAACGAAGTCCTCTCAGATGCCGAGAAGCTCAGGTTCCAATTTGTGTTCGGAGCTGCATATGCACTTCCCTATGCTATTGGTGATGAAATATCGCATTGCAAGTTTTCGATTGACAAGATTACTAAGAAAACTAGCAAGCAGTGTTGTTAAATTTTAAGGACTAACCCTATTATTCTAAATGGAAAGGACTGGAATTGGATTAAATTCTCAGTCTTTTTTGGTTTTCAGACTAGTATATAGACTATTGAATCTTGATAAAAAATAACTATAGGAATAATTATTCATCCTTTTATACTTCTTATTGTAATGATTGAACAATACACTCAACTTATTATAGGTATTATTATATGATGAATTTTAACTTATTTACTTCTTCTTTTGCATTTTAATGCGAAACTATCTAATGAAAAAAAGAGATCTATAAATCAGTCTCGTAGTAGTATTCTTTGAGAAGTGAGTGAAAAAGTTCTCCCATTACTCCCTGAATTCCCCTATCACACAAAGGATCTTGTTTTTTTATGAAAAGGTGTTGATTATGTTGTTTTTAATTGACTCTCACAATGAAGACTAAAAGAAATAATTTTTGTTGAAGTTAAAAGTTGAAATTCACAACTTAACAGAAATGAGATGATGATAAAAGATTATCTCCGTCATTATCCTGTAAAATATGAAGTGATAAGAATTAATTATTAGTTGAAATTCTACAAGAAAATCATATCTTCATGACAATTGGTGAACCTATAGTAATAATAGTCTTTAATAGAACTTAAGTATCAAATATATGAAATCTTTTCTTAGAAGTACCACAACAGATATTCAAAACATATTAAGACATGCGGAAAAATTTGCTTATATTGAGAATAGAGAAACTGTTTCTGCAGATGATGTCATTTTAGCATTGTTTTCGCATTTCTGAGAATTAGAACTTTCTAAGGCTTTTTTTTCAATTATTTGAATAAAAAGGACTGATCATCTATTTTCTTATATTGGGTATTTTCTTACAAAAATGGAGGGTATTGATTTCAAAAAACTTTGAGTATGAGAAAATGATATAAAATTTAATAGACTGTTGAAAAAAATTTTTTCAGATATTTCATCCATAGACGAAATAACCTTATTAAATATTTGTTTTCCTATTATTTCTGAGGAATTTGAAAATATTTTATCTTTAGATGAAGTTGATTTTCAAAATACTAAAACACTAATTCAAAATTTGTCAAAGCTTCCTGCACTCAAAGAGGTCGGATTCCTTGCTTTTCTGGAAATTATCAATACTCTAATGAATACATTCGATTTAGATCCTTGTGAAATTAAAGAAATGAAAATAATGAGTAGCGGTAATGTAAATAGTATAGATTCTATGTTAAACAGCTTAGAAAGCGAAATTATGGAAAAGGAAGATAATGATAATATTTCACTGGATACAGATTCTAATAAACAAAAGAAAAAGGAAGAAAAGAAATTAACTATTGAATACTTTTGAACTGATCTTACCAAGGAAGCTCGTGATGGATATTTAGATCCTATTATTTGAAGAGAAAAAGAAATAGATCAAGTAATCTATACTCTTTTAAGAAAAACAAAAAATAATCCACTGCTTATTTGAGAAGCTTGAGTTTGAAAAACAGCTATTGTTGAAGGATTAGTCCAAAGGATTAATGCTAAAGAAGTACCTGAGAAACTTCAAAATAAAAAGGTATTTTTACTTGATATGTGAACTCTTGTTGCTGGAACCAAATATAGAGGTGAATTTGAATCAAGAATGAAGTCTATTCTAGAAGAAGCAATGGATCCAACAAACAACATCATTCTCTTTATAGATGAACTTCATACCATTATTTGAGCTGGTGGTCAGGATCAAAATGATGCAGCACAAATGCTGAAGCCACTTCTTTCTAGAGGGAAGATCAAACTTATTTGAGCTACAACATTTGATGAATACCAAAAATACATAGAAAAAGATGCTGCATTAAAAAGAAGATTCCAAGAAGTAGTTGTGAATGAACCTTCTATTGAAATGACAAAAAATATCATCATGTGACTAAAACCTACTTATGAAGATTTCCATGGTGTAGTTATTTCTGAAGAAGCCATTGATAGATCAATTAGTCTTAGTAAAAGATATATTCTTAATAAACAACTTCCTGATAAAGCACTTGATATTCTTGATGAAGCAAGTGCCAGAAAATCAACAATGCAGCAAAAATTAGACAATGATGAAACTTACAAAAAACAAGAAAAAAGAATTGAAGAAATACAAAAGCAGATAGAAACTGCGATTGAAAATCAAGATTATTTTTCTGCTGCAGAACTTAAGGAAGAAGAACAGACACTAAAAAAAGAGCTCCAAAAAATTAGATCAAATAAGAATATTCCGCCCCATCTAAGAAGTGTAATTACACCTGAAGATGTTGGTAATGTTCTTGCTGATAAAACGGGGATTCCAACAAATATCGTTAATGAGGATGAAATAACAAAATTAAAGAGACTAGATCATGAATTAAAACAAGAAATTATTGGTCAAAATGATGCTGTTGATACTATCGTAAAAACACTTATTAGAAGTAGACTTTCTGTTATCAAGAAAGATAAACCTATTGGATCTTTTCTTTTCCTTGGACCTTCTGGAGTTGGTAAGACTTATTTAGCAAAACTCATTGCTAAGGATTATTTTTGAGATGAATCAGCAATGATTAGATTTGATATGTCTGAATATATGGAAAAGTTTTCTGTTTCTAAACTTATAGGTTCTCCAGCATGATATATAGGATATGATGAATGAGGTGGTCTTACAGAAGCAGTTAAAAGAAAGCCTTATTCTGTTATTCTTTTAGATGAAATTGAAAAAGCTGCCCCTGATGTTCTAAATATTCTGCTTCAGATTCTAGATGAATGACAACTTAAAGATTCAAAAGGAAGGTGGATTGATTTCAAAAATACTATTATTGTAATGACGTCCAATATTTGAACTGAAGAATTTAGCAAGAAAAAAACAACAATCTGATTTGATACAGGAGATAAAAAAGAAGTTGATGCAAAATATTTTGATGACATTAAATCAAGAGTTCTTGATGAATTAAAAAATCATATTACTCCTGAACTTTCAAATAGAATTGATCATAAAATAGTATTCAAACCTCTTAGCAAAGAGAACTTAACAGAGATTTTTAACCATCAAATTAAAAAATTCTTATCTGCTTGGAAAGAAAATGAAAATGTTAAGCTTCCAAAATTTACAAAAACTGAAGTTGCAAAAATAATTGATAAGATTTATGATCCTGCTTTTGGTGCTAGGCCAATTGAAAGGTATATAAATGATGAAGTTGAACCAAAAATTATTAATTCTCTTCTTAAATAACATTTTCCAAAATAGTGATTATTTTAGTATTTAACTAATTTTGTTGTGTCTATCTATCTTTATGCATTCAATGAATATGCTTGATTTGATAGGATTTTTCTTCGACAAAATGCTCCTGATAAGTTCAACACTTGAGATATTCTCACAAATTGAACTAATGAATATTTAGTACTTTGAGATCATATTGAATTCCAAGAGATTTATACCTATCTCTATACTCCAAAATTTGAGATGACCTTAGTATACAAAGAATTATTATCTCCCGAAACAGTACAACTTGTTCATTGGATGGTTTATGAATGGTATACAAGTTATAAAAATGTTATAAAACTCTTTTTAGATCAAGAAATAGATAAGCTTCTTGCAAAAGAAATTAAGATTAAGAAAAAAAAATCTTATTCTTGTAAAATATGAGGGAATACTATTTCTGGAACTTGAGAGTCCCAAACTCTCATTGTTTTCCCAGATATCTGGAGCTTTACTAATCTTATTGACCAAGAAAACTTCGAGGGAATATTTCTTTACTCTTTAGACACTCAAAGTAAGAAAAATACAAACCGATGGAAAATTAAAAAAGGAGAATGATTAATTTGTACAACTAGTTCTGAAATTTTTCAAGATTATTCTAATCTTAAAAAAATCTATTTTGTGGAACCACAAAAGTGGTATTATACTTCTCAACAGGATCCTAGATACAAAATAGATATGGTTATCAAGAAACTTGCAGAGTTACATAATGCTGAAATAAAAGAAATATCATCTGAAATGTTATATTAATATTGATAATACTCTATTCCCTTGATATCTTAATATCAAATTCATAGAATATTATTGAAAATAAAAACACTATTTTATGGTAAAGTTAATAGTTATAGAAACTATCTCACTCCTCACTGGATTTTTCTTTGTAGGGATGAGTATTTTGATGGGTGAAGAATTGTATTCATTCGCAACTTGTATGTTGATATTTATCAACATAATACTCTGTTATCATCTCGTAAATTTTTCAAGACAGATTCATCTAAATAAATCTCTTCTTGAACTAGGAATCGTTATTATAACATCTATTGTTGTATGTGTTTTAGGATTTTTAGCTTCTAAACCAATATGGATACTTATAATTCCTTTTGGAATACTTAGTGGCTTAATCACAATCACGATACTTAGCATTGCAACTATTGAAATTCTAAAAATTTCTCGTGGTGAATAATTAAATCTTCTAACTGGTAGTATTTCACAAAATACTACCAAATTTTTTATTTATTTTTTAAATATTTTTTATTAAGTCAACTATAAATAATACAAATATTAAAAATACATAATAAACTAGTCTAAAAGCTAAGTTTTTCTTTATTTTTTAGCAAAATAACTTATTATTTTATAAATTGTGAAAAAAGCATTTACCTTTTGCATATTAAATGAAAATAAAAAGAATTTTAGGGAGTATCGTTTTAATCTGATACTTAGCATCAGACTTATTATCTCACCTCTGATATGTAGATCGAGGAAGAGCTGAAGCGGCAAGCAATTGAGATTCTACGACCTCTCTTGTTGCTGTTTTAATAGATAATGATACCTATAACTCAATTTGAACAACAAGTAACTTCTCTTGGTATACAAATGAATATCTTCATAGTAAATATCCAGGCAGCCAAGCAGTAATACTACCTATTGACACCCAAGAATATACAGCTCCTGAAATTGTAAAACTCTTAGAAAATATTTATTTTGATTGATTAGAAGATAAAGCTTCTCGTTTAGTTGGTCTTCTTTTAGTATGAGAAATACCTTTCCCTGTGGTTAAATATCAAGATTATGTTTTCCCATCTATCTATCCTTATGTTGATTTTATAGACCAAAAATATATTCGAAGTGATGAAGAAAAATATTTTACTCTAAATAAAGCTGATGGACAAGCAGAACTTTGGCATGGAGTTCTAAATTTTTCAGATAGCAAGAAGTATGATGAATTCTTTGAAAAGTTAAAGAAATATCAAGATGATCCTGAAAAATTCATTGAAAAAAAGATTTGGTATGATGATTTTATCTCTCTAAATAAAAACTTTCTTGAAGAAGTATACCGTCTTTATCAAAATAGACTTATGTTTGCAGAAGATCTTATGTATCATCGCTATACAAACTTTTTTGTTAACATATTAAAACAAGACCAAGAGGATAGTTATTCAGATCTCCTATGAGGATTATCTGAGCAATGAAAAGCACTCTGAATTGATGAAGATCTTCTATCATGAGCAAATGCTGCTCTAGCTGGAATTGATAACAGTGATAAAAAAAATGATACGCCAACCCTTCTTCTTCAAAATAAAATTACAGGATTTATAAAAAACTATTATGAAGTATTAAGTACCCCTCTTTTGAGAACAATTGATGATAATATCAAAGCAAGTGATAGATGGGAAGTTAATGATAGTCATTATCAAAAAATGCAATTAAAGGATCAATTACTCCTTGGGAATGAATCAGCAAATGGAATACTTAAGAGCATTAATGACAAATTAGAACTCTATGTTGATCAGAAAATTGAAGATGAAAAATATGCTATGAAAACTACTGTTCCAACTTATTATTATGAAGGGAAAGATAAAAGGAAGAGAATTCTTTTCAAAAAACGTTATATACCGGAATACAATAATACTTACCAATTTTTCTATTTTTGACAGAATGCGGAAACTGTTACCAAAGCAGAACAATTTAGTATTTATAGAGGGTCTTATAGAAATTTGAGAGACTTTGTGAAGTATTCATCAATTGTTTGAGATAGATATAATCCGGCTAAAACAAGTGAAGATAAGACTGATCTTACTAAAAAAGGACTTTGATCTTCATATGATATCTTTTCTACTCAAGTTGAATCCAACAGATGATATAATGCACTCAATATGCAATCAGAATATGAGATCTATAATAAAGAAAAAATTCATGCAGAAAGAGAAAGGGTATGTACAAAATACTTATTCTGAATCCATTGGTCAATTCTCTGTATGAGAAAAGAATGGGAGAATAAATGAAGTTGTGAAATATGATGAGATGAAACGGGATGTGAAAATTTTGTTCAATTCGGTAACAGAGTATACGGATGAGGTACCCCTCTAAATCTTGATATGGAAGCATACCAAGAAAAGAATTACAAATTTGCATGAGAATACGACTATAGAAATGCTCTTAAACCACTTTATGATATTGCAGGAGCCGTTTGAACAACTAGTGCTGTTGATGATGCAACTAGTTTTAAAGGTTATAAGACTTATGTTTCTCCAACACTAATTAGTGATAGATATGGTAATGTATTAGGAACCGATCAGCATATGGAAGCGGCATATCATATTCCTTTAAGTAAAGCTCGATTTTTTAATGTATGACTTTCTGATAAAATTTTCACAAAGCTCTCAGCTGATCAATTCATGATTAAGAAAGAAAAAAGTAGTAGGACAAGTCCTGAATATGTTTATAAATATAAAGTTATACCTTCTATAGTAAAACATGATGCAGCACAATCAATGCTTATTAACTGATATTCTTGATATAGATATACAGGAGATAAAGAAACATATATTTATTATACCTCTATTTTAGAAGCTTTAGAATCAAAACAAGTAACTTGAGAAACGGAAGAGTTATTGGAAAATCTTTCTCATCTTGAAGGAGTATTATCTTCATTAGAAGAAAAAATTAGAACAACAATTGCAATTGATTCTACCGCTACTTGGGAATATAATGATGTTTTACCTTGACTTGCAAATACATGACTTGAAGAATTAATTAATTATTCAACAGGAAGTATCTTGAGTTGAAATATTTATAGCTCGTGACAAGCAGATAATTGGGATAAATTTAATAGTATATTCTGAAAAAACTATTGAGAAGATGCTTTATGACTTATCGAAGGATATCATAATAGACAAATTGAACGTAGTAAAAAAATAGATATTTGGAGTGTTCGATATAATGAGATTGTGGATAAAATAAAAGATGTGGAAATTTATCTTAACGAACAATCTGTAATTTGAAGTTGAATATTTAACACTTATAATAGGTATTATGATTATTTAAATCATTCTCTTTCATGAGTAGATGAAAAAATAGAAGCTTTAAGTGGAAGAATTGCTTCATGAGAAGCCATTATTTCATGACTTGTAGAAAAACTTGCTGAAGAATGAATAACAGTTGATTTAGATAAACTAGAAGAAGAAGTAGAAAATTTAAAAAATCAAAATGAACAACTTAGTGGTGATATACAAAGATTACAAGAAGAGAAACGTATTTTATGAGAAGAAATATCTACATTGAGAGGTGAGATTCAATTATTAAATGATAGTATTTCTGGTTCTAACGCAAGAATAAAAGATTATTCATGAGAGATCGCTAAATGTGAAGCTAATCTTCCGAGTTACGATTTGCAAATATTTAATATTGCAATAGATACGGGTACTTATTATGACATTACTGATACATGAAGTAGAATCCTCTCTGAATCTAACAAAATTATTACAAGATCTAGTTGAATAATAGCAACATGCAATGCGACCATTAATACTTTAAGTGGTAATATTGCTGCTGCACAAGCTTTAATAGAAAGGTATAATCAAGAAATTATTTGACTGACTTGAGAAGCTAGACAAAATAAACAAGCTCAAATAAATGCTCAAAATGATATTATTACAACTGCAAATAAGAACATTCAAAAAGAAAGAGATAAAATAGCTGAAGAAGAACCAAATCTTAACAAAGCAACTAAAGCGAAAAACTATGTAGAAACATGTAATGGTTATCCAAATAAAACAGCTCAGGAAAGAGCTAATATAGCAAGCTATGAAAGTTCTATTAACTCTAAACAAGCACAAATTGACAATAAGAATACGGAAAGTCAAAGGAAACAGGGACAAATCAATTCAAACAGAGCCAAAATAGAAAGAAATAATAGAACAAATTGAGTTCTTGATAAAATAATTAAAATAAAAAATGATATAAAACTTACCTCAGAGGCTATGGATAGTTGGGAGATTGTAAGAGCTAGTTTAGAAGAATTAATGAATATTGTAAAAAAACTTAATGTAGCCGATCCATGTATGGCAAATCATGAAGTTCTTTGAGATGTTATTTGAGCCAGTGACAATGATATTAAATATGCAGATGAAGATCCTTCATGTGAAATAGATTCTGAAGAGTGATCTGAAAAATCTCAATGATGAGATCAGTGAAATAATGCATGATCTCTCTTGCCTGAATTAATTAATTCATTGAATGATGCAAGAACAGCTTTCAAACAATATTTTAAGTCTGATCCAGATAATCCTGAAGAACACATCCCTTGAATGAATATGTTAACTCCGGATAGGCCTATTGATTCTCCAAGATATGTAACTTTCCAATGAGTTTGAGAAAATGTAATAAAACTTATATATCCTGACATCTTTAAAGTAGAAGTATATAAATCAACATGATCAAATATCCTTCTTAAAGAAACAAATCCGAATCCAAGTAAAGATGAAATATATCAAGCATTAGTTTCTTATTTCAAAAATAAAGTTTCTGAATATAATAGAATATTAAGTGAAGAAAAAAGTAGAGCAAGTTCAACATTTAGTCAACATTATGAACATTATGATTTTCTTAGGAAGAACGTTGATCCTCTTGCTACTCCAACACTTTCTAGTAATATCCGTCCATACAACGCATTCTCTTATCAAGAAATGATTGATGCTATTGGATGAGACAATATGCTTCATACGTTATCAGAACTCCTCTATTATCAAAATGTTTCTAATAGAATGAGAGAGTATCTTGATGATGTTTGAGAAGATATTAAAGAAACTAGAAACACTTTCGATATTAATAAAAAGATTTCTTATATTGTAAAAGAATATCTTACAGAAGATAATGATAAATTTTACAAGTGAGAATTAAATGCATGAGATAAAAAAAGCTATGCTGGACTTATTATTCCTTGATATAGCACATGATGATATGAAGTTTGATATATTAACTCAAATGGTAATGATAATGTGACACCATGATTTGATGAAACAGAAAATAGACTTAATGCAGCAACTAGAGGATTAACTAATACTAATAATGGAGAATCAACCACTCTCTTTACCGATAATCCTGCTAATGCTGAAGCTAATCAAGATTTCGAAAAAGATTGTTGATTTGATATTAATCAAGCACTACTCCTTTACAATTTCAAGAATTGAAAATTTGAATGGTTTGAAGGACTTTCATGTTGGATTGAAGCTGTATCTAAGAAACCTGTTACATTGAAAATCTATTTTGAAACCAGTCCTACTCTTTCAAGTATTTCTGAACCTATTGAGGAAAGCCTTACAGACTTCAAAGATGGTATGAAACAATTCTGAGAAGATATGGATAATTTCCTTAATCCTTCCGGTAGAACTATTGATACCTACCAGAACATGCCAACATCTTCGAAGAATATGAGTGAAAAGACAAAAAAAATAGTCAATTATACCCAAGTATCTTGGAGCGATAAAAAAGTAAGCGTCTTATGATGAACAGGAACTATTAATTTTGTTTCTCTTGAAGACTTAGGAAATATTACTGTTAAAATACAAACAACATGAGATAATTGTCTTATTATTAATGGTACAAATACTTGTAATGGAACTGATGCTATTATCAATAAAAATCCATATAAAGCATGATTCTCGACTAATTTCTCACTTGCAAAAGACACTGTATGAACAATTATGGCTTCAGTTTCTCTTTGTTCATCCGCTAATGATTGTGGAGTTAAGAATATGTCATTAACTGTAGTTCCTTGACCTATTTCAAAATTTGAAGTTACACCTCAATGAGGAAACAAAATTCTTGCATGAGCTTATACTCTGCTTTCACTTAAAGCGATGGATGAAAAGAATAATGAAATTCAAAGGTCTCTAGAAAGTTATATTGTTAAAGTAGATAAGTGAAAAATTATTATTTGAGGAATAGAATGAAACCAACAAGAAATTAATGATTTCAAAAACTCTACATTACTTTATAGAGCAGATGCATGAACAAATGGAACTGTAACTTTTAGTATAGAGGATACTAAATGAAATGTCCTTGCCAGAAATACTGCAACCGTTTTCCCTTGAGAGTTAAAATTAAAATATAATGATAGTGAAGTACAAAAAATAAAATACACAATCTCAAATGAAAAATATTTCAATACAGGTGCAAATTGAGATATGTATATTAATACTAAAAAAATTATGCCTATTAAGATCTCTCTTAGTAATTGAGCATCAACAATTCCTGTTACAACTAATGCTCTTCTTTGATCTTCTAGATGACTTATCAAAATAATGCTTGCTAGTGAATCAAAGGATAGTAAAGGTAGAAAAAAAATAAGTTTAAGAGATGCTAGTTCTATTAATATCCTTTCTTGAGAAACAACAATTTATATCGTTCCGTTATACACTGCTGGTGAAGATGAACTTATTGTTTCTGTTCCAGGATTAGAAGAAAAAAGGATAGGATTTTCCCTTCTTCCGTGAGAAATGAGGAGTATTTGAATAACACTTGCAAAAGATACTATTGATCCAGAAGAAACGATCACTTGAACGATTAACCTAACAGATGCTTGGGGAAATAAAATTGATAAAACAACAAATGTTTCTATTGAGACATCTACAGAAAATATGGTTGAACCAATTTGAAAAGTTCGACAAGCATCTGTTCCCCCTACACGTTTCCCTGCTGTTAGTAGTTGAGAATGGAATATTACGTTAAAAACAACATCAAATGATTTATGATTACAAAGGATTACCGTAAAGGGACAAGATAAGGATGGAAATGAAATTACAACAACTAAATCATTTATGATAAGAAAATTCTTTATTGATTCCGCTGTTGAATCTTGATTAAATATTCTCTATCTTAACCTATTCTGAAGTGATTGGGGTAATCAATGGTGATATGGTTCTGATAACAAAAAGTATTCTGAGCATATTATCGAATCATCAAAAAAGACTCTAGCAGTTACAACTCAACTTATTGATCCTAGCAAAATAAAAGAAACAAGTATTGTCTTCTGAAAAGACTGAAACCTACAGAATAATGGTAATCTTGCTATTACTGCACACCTTAATAATGCTAAACTTCAAATGAATATCAATAAAGTTGGTACTTTTGAAGTGAAAGATCCATTAAAAAATATTAAGGCGATTAAAAATGATATTTCTAATGAATGGTTATTAGAATTAATTCAAGAGGATGAAAAATCATTGATTCTTTATAATATCAATGAGAACTTCATTTATAATAATGGTAAATTCTACACAAAAGAATATGAATTTGCTGATATGAAAAGTACTGTTAATTTCGAAATTACATCTAATTCAATAGGAGGATATCCAATCTGGGAAGCAAAGAGTAATGGCCAAATTTTATGATCTGTTGTAATTACAAATCTCGATTTCTCAACTATTGAATGAGATGTTGAGAATATTGATTATGAAATCGGAGATCTCTATAATAATTGATCAACTTTAGACTCAATAAAAGCACTTTATTCTAGACTCAATACTTTGGCAGACAATTACCAAGGATATGATTCTATACAAAACAGTGCTGAATTAGATAAGTACATTTGATTTAGAGGAAATTTTAAAAATATTACTCTCTTTGCCGAAGGAGAAAGTGTTTGAGAAGCTACTATTCCTTATGGATCTGAATTCCTTATTAATATTTGAGATCCACTATTAAAAAATAGAGATGAAGTAGCATCAAATAAAGGTTTATGACAAGTAAAATTCACAAATCCTTGAAAGACAATTTCTAAGGTTGTTGATATTGATTATAATAATGATTGACTTAGAGATTTATTAATTATCTATAAAGACTGAAGTATTGTTTTGCAAAAACAATATGATAATAAAAAATATCAAGATCTTTGAACACTTATGGTAAGTGCTGAATCTATTCAGGAAGCTTATGTTTGAGATGTTGATTGAAATAAATATGAAGACCTAATTATTAAAAATTCAAATAATCAATTAAGAGTTTATACGAATGATAATTGAGTCTTTGATGTTGATTGAAATATCGTATGTCTTAACACTAATGTTCCATCATGAGAGATTAGTGAACATCCTGAGAATCTTTCTTGAGTTCTTCAATTTTATGTTGAGGATATGGATAATGATTGAAGGATGGATATTGTAACACTAGATAAAAGAGGTTATTTAAAGATATTCTATGGATATGGGTCTAAAACAAGACATAGTTATCTTAGTAAAGAAGTATATAGTTGTGATGATAACTGGTATGATAGAGGTAGATGACAAACTAAATTAGTTAAAAAACTATGACTACAACTTAGCAATAATGGAGTTGCTGATAGTAGTATCTTACGTTGGGATGGATTAAAATATCCAAGTGATGAAGATATTGAGAAACAGGTTATTGAGGGGAATATGGAATCGAATGGAAGCGAAACTGAATTAGAAAAACTAGGAATTTCTACGGATCCTTCATTCTTAGCTTCATTGGAAGGAAGCATAGGTGAAGGTGCTGATATGAATAGTATCATTAAACAGGTTGTTGAAGTAGCATCACAAATTGATACGACAGCTCAAGCGCAAAAAGCAACTCAAGCATGATCTATATATATTAAGAATCCTTTTGTAGGAAAGTATGAATTCAAAGATTGAATCAAAGCTGAAGAGCAAGCTTTCTTAAGTATGTCTAGTGTTGTTGAATATAATACACTAACTAACACCAAAAGGATTAACAAACCAGAAAAAAAATATGTGGATGTTAACGGCTGAGATTTAGAGGAAGGTGATATTGTTGAAGTTACGGTTAGTTCTACAGCATCTGCTTGATATATTCCTACTTCATTCTTTGATCAAATTACTTGACCGTGGGTAATTGAACGTAATGAAAGCACTTGAGCTCCAAAAGATTTAAAGTTTACTAAAGGAACATGAACTATTGTTGCTGGTGCTGAAGGATATGATTATTGACTCATTAATATTCTTCCTTGAGGTAATTGATTCCAAATCAAATACTCTCTAACTTATCATATGGCTTCTCCTTTATATACTGTTAGAGTAGAAAGAGAAGATCCTTTAATTGATATCGCTTCTGTTTGATCAATTGAAAAAGATGATATTACTATTGTGAATTGGAATGGATTAAAATATGAAGATAAGCATCAAGACATACTCATTAAAAATCCATTTGGTAATCAAATAAAGATTAATGATTGACTTAATGCTAATGAACAAGCCTATATTAATATTGATAATATCTGATCTTATATTAACCGTTTAGGATCAAAGGAGATCTATGGTATTAAGAAAAGTTATAAAGACACTAATTGAGGTAGATTAGAAAATTGAGATAAAGTTGAAGTAACTGTTAAAGTTGCTATGCCAAAGAGTCACATTCATTTAAATACCTATTTTGAAAAATTAGAATGACCATGGAATGAACGTTGAATCCCTGGAGGAGTAACTTTCACCAAAGGTTCTGGAACTGTTAAAAGCGGTATATGAGGATATAGTTTCTACTTAACAGATTTTGAAGCAAAAGAAGAAAGTAATGGAGACTATGCTATTGAGTTTAAATATACTCTAACTTATAAGGATAGTAACTGAACACCTAATACTAAGAATCTTCCTTTTATTGTGCTACAACCTGTTGATGGTTGTGTAAAACAAGAAGAAGTTCTAGAAAATGCTAAGACTTCTAAAAATAGAGATTATAATTCAAAAATTGTAGATCTCCAGGAACTTGCTAATGAATATGCTAAAGAAATACAAGAACCAAATACAGAAGCAAATAATAATATCAATAATGAAATTATTAATACACAAAGTCTATGAACTGATAATTCTGCTATTTTAAACAGCATAAAAGAAAACTTTTGAGTAAATGATATTTTATGAGATGCGTGGGAAAAATTATTAGATTGAGGAAATTTTGATTTATGAAGTATTGATCTTGATCTTACTAACATTCTTGGTGTTGATATTAACAATGTACAAAGGAATGTTCAAGATCTTGCAAATAAACTTTGTAATGGATTTACTTTCTGAAAAAAAGGTAGCAAATCTTGTGAAGGACTTCCCGTTCCATTTAATCAAGCATTCCTTGCTCCATGAAGCTATCATATTATGTGATGTATCCAATTACCACCACTAACAAGAACTCTTTGAAAATGACTTCCAATTTTCTTCTGGCCTTGAAATCTTGGACCTATTCCATTCGTATGATACCTTCCAATTCCATATATGCCTACAGGAAGCTCAGATGGATTCTTACGGGTTCAGAATCCTTCATGACCTTGGCAATCTATGATTAGAATTTATGCTGCTCCAACACTTACTGCACAACTTTGATTAGCTATTTGTGTTGGTCCATACAATGCTTGAATCAACATGCCTTCACCAATTGCTGATATTGCTTGAAATTGTATTGTTACAGCTATGGCTCTTCCATGTTGAAGTTCTTGATGAGACGATTGAGATGATGGTGATGGAACAACTACGGAGGAGGAAGAAGCTTATGAAGCTTGGGTTGCTGAATATTGAAAAACTAATGCATGTGTTCCTTCAAATAATGAATCTCCATTTACAATGGTTGCTTCTAATTGAGCAGCAAATGTAAATGAAGGTTCTCGTACTACTCTTACAGAATCAAAATATTTCTGAGGTAACGTAAATATTAATCAAGATACAACTGATTATTGGTTCTCAGATGATATTGAATGGAATTCTCCAGCTAATGATAGTAATCTTTTTGATAAAG
>Ga0326513_10001623_pt1 | contig 17230 bp, 12 predicted proteins | sample 2_2465_0518_D_FD_203654 | JGI IMG/M metagenome (GOLD analysis project Ga0326513, IMG submission 203654) | Bovine rumen microbial communities from UC Davis, California, United States - 2_2465_0518 | ecosystem: Host-associated > Mammals > Digestive system > Stomach > Rumen | place: USA... | reverse complement strand
GTTGCTGCTGTAGCGGCAGCTGCGTCGGTTGCTGCAGTAGCGGCAGCTGCGTCGGTTGCTGCAGTGGTGGCAGCAGCGGTTGTATCGGTCGCTGCGTCAGCGGCGGCTGTATCGGTTGCGGCAGTGGTTGCGTCAGTTGCCGCTTCAGCTGCCTGGGCATCTTTAGCGACGGCTTCCGCTGTGGCTGCGGCGTCAGCGACGACGGTCTCAGCAGCGGCTGCATCGGATTCTTCTGTCTCAGTTGTCTCAGCGGCTGCATCGGCTGCCTGGACCTCAGCGGTCTCAGCGGTCTCAGCGGCTTCTGCAGTTTCTTCTGTCTCAGCAGCCTCAGCGCTCTCGGTCTCAGCGGGAGCGGCTGCTTCGGTCTCAGGCACTGCCTCTTCATTTACTACAGCGTCGACCTCTGCGCCGATCTCAGCTTCCGCGGTCTCGGATGCAGCTTCCATTTCCTCATCCTGAACGGCCTCAGCAGAAGCTTCTGCAGCAGGAGCGGGTTCTTCTGTGCTTTCACCTTCGGAGGGAGCTTCTTCCGCTTCAGATACTTCTATTTCATATTCGAAAAGTAAGGGTTCCTGCTGCGCGTCATAGGAAATGCTCAGGGTGATGCGGCCGGTGCCTGCAGAAATGGCAGTGATCACACCGTCGTCATCGATGGAGATGATATCGGGCGTCTCGCTGCTCCAGACAGATAGGACGGGAGACTCGGGCCCCTGCTTGATCAGAGCAGTGAGCTGATTGGTTTCACCGGCTGTCAGTGTATATTTTGCAGTATCAGCTTCGTCATCGGCCTGTTCCAGAGTTGTTTCTTCCAGATCCTTGACAACGACGACGAGGGGGGACTGCGCGGAAAGTTCGGAGCTGCCGTCTGCTTCAGCGGCGTAAGTCTGCGTGGAATACATTCCTGCCGCAGCAGGTGAGATCGCCAGGCAGCCCGCCAGAAGTAATGCTAATTTACGTTTCATTGAAAATCCCTCCGTAATTTGTTAACAACATTTACATTGATTATAACGAAGAGATGTCATAAATGCAAATAAAATATTCATATTTCGTAATAAATTCTTAATAAAATGCGAAAATAGGGGGGATTTTTCGAAAAAAGGGCAAAAAAAATTCTGAAGACAAGCTTCAGAATTTCTTAGTGCGCCTCCAGGGACTCGAACCCTGGACACCCTGATTAAGAGTCAGGTGCTCTACCAGCTGAGCTAGAAGCGCATGTTCAATTTGTGTCAAGAATTGTTTTCTTATTCGTGACGCAAGTGTTATTATAGGGGAAGAGTTTTGGAATTGCAAGACTTTTTTAAATTTTTTTTGAAAGAGGACAGAGATGATATTTGACACACATGCGCACTATGACGACGAGGCATTCGACAGCGACAGGGAGGAACTGCTTGAAATGCTTCCCGGAGCGGGGATCGGAAGCGTTGTGAACATCGCGGCGTCACCCGGGAGCATAGATGAGTGCCTGGCGCTCGCCCATAAATATCCGTATGTATACTGCGCGCTGGGGATCCATCCGGAGCACTGCGCCGAAATGACCGATGAGCTGCTGGAGGAGATCCGCGTCAAGCTCAGGGATGAGAAGGCACTGGCAGTCGGTGAGATCGGCCTGGATTACTACTGGCCGGAGCCGGACCATGAGACACAGAAGTACTGGTTCGCGAGACAGCTCCGGCTGGCAGTGGAGGAGGATCTTCCCGTCGTGATCCACTCGAGGGAAGCGGCGGCTGATACGATGCGGATCATGAAAGAAAACCATAACGGAAAGACCGGAGGCGTGGTACACTGTTATTCTTACAGTGCGGAGCAGGCGAAGGAATACGTGAAGATGGGCTACTACATAGGAATAGGAGGAGTTCTCACCTTCAAGAACGCCAGAAAGCTTGTGGAGGTCGTAAGGGAGATCCCGCTCGAACACCTTCTTCTGGAGACGGACTGCCCGTATCTGGCGCCGGTCCCCTGCCGCGGGAAGCGCAACTCCTCCCTGAATCTTCCTTATGTAGTGTCGAAAATGGCTCAGATCAAGGGGATCCCGGAGGAAGAGGTGATCCGCGTGACCGAACAGAACGCCATGAAAATGTACCGCTTATAAGGCGGCCGCGCGGCTCGCTCTGCGAGCCTTGAGATAATGAGGTTTGAATGAGAGAGATTTTAGCGACACCGGGCGCCACCCGGTATATTTTGGAAAAATACGGCATCAGGGCGCGCAAGAAATACGGCCAGAATTTCCTGATCAACGCGGATGTGATCCATGGTATCATAGACGCCGCGCAGATCACGGAGGACGACTGTGTTCTCGAGATCGGGCCGGGCATCGGCAGCATGACACAGCTCCTGTCCCGGGCGGCCGGAAAGGTGATCTGCGTCGAGATCGACGAGAGCCTGCGCCCCGTGCTGGAAGAGACTCTTGAGGACTGCGGCAATGTCAAAATATTGTGGCAGGATATCCTTAAGACCGACCTGAAGCAGATCTGCGAGGAATATAATGAAGGAAGACCGCTCAAGGTGGTGGCAAATCTTCCTTATTATGTAACTACGCCGATCCTGATGCAGCTCCTTGAGCAGGACAATGTGTTTACCAGCATAACGGTAATGGTCCAGAAGGAAGTGGCGGACAGGATCCGCTCCGGTCCCGGGAGCAAGGAGTACGGGGCGCTGTCCCTGGCAGTGCAGTATTACGCCGAGCCGGAATCGGTGATGATCGTCAGCCCTTCCAATTTCATTCCCAGGCCCGGCGTGGACAGCTGTGTCCTGTGCCTGAAGGCGTACGGCGAGCCGCCTGTGGAGTGCAGCGAGAAGGTCATGTTCGCCCTGATCCGCGCCGCCTTCAATCAAAGGCGCAAGACGCTCGCCAATGCCGTCTCCCACGGCTATTGTCTCGGCGGCAGACAGTACACACGGGAAGAGGTGACGGACGCGCTGGAGAAGATGGGACTGCCCGCAACAGTAAGGGGAGAAGCCCTCTCCCTGGCTCAGTTCGCGCAGCTTTCGCTCCTGCTCGCCCCCGAAATAAACGGGGCGGAATGATGTAATTGCGACAAACTGCAGGGCATTGTTTTTTGACATTGCTATAGGCGTATGATAAACTGAAATTAGTGATTTTGCCCTGTTTTTCGGCGGGTAAGGGCCGGTTTGTAGTAAATTGTGACGAGTAACTGACCGAGGTCTAAAGTTGGATAAATATGAACTTAAAGTTACGATCAGTGAAATCGATTCACTGATCTCGAGGCGTCGATTCAAGGAAGCGGCAGAAGTGGCCGACCTGGTGGACTGGCGCAGAGTGAAGAATGTGAGGACACTCTGCAGGATCAGCGACGTCTATAAATTAAATCGAAGATATCATGACAGCAAGAGGGTTCTGGAACTGGCATACGCCAAGAGCCCGTATGGAAGACAGATCATCTTTTCCATGTGCGAGCTCGAGCTCAAGCTGGGGAATTTTGTGAGAGCGTCGCAGCTCTATAACGAATATATCAATGTGGCTCCGAGAGACGCGGACCGCTATGTGCTCCAGTACAAGCTCTATAAAGACCAGAACGTAAATGTGAACGAGAGGATCGCCGTCCTTGAGGAACTGGCGAAGAATGATTTCAGGGACAAGTGGGCTTACGAGCTTGCACGGTTGTATCTGGAGGCGGGAGAGAGAACGCTCTGCGCCTCTGAATGTGATGAGATCATTGCCTTTTTCGGATACGGCAGATATGTGTACAAGGCGCTGGAGCTCAAGGCTTCCTTCACGGAACTTACCGTGAGGCAGAAGGCGCTTTTCAGAAAGATGAACGGCGAAGAGGAAGAGGTCCAGGAAAGCGGCGGACAGGAAGCTGCGGCTGCGGGAGAGGATCCCGCCGGCGAGCCGTCGGATCCCGAAGGGCAGACCCGCAATGTGACTGAGGAGAAGAGTGCCGGCGCCGGGGAGGCTCCGCAGGAGGATATTCCCGCGGCGGAGACAGATGCGGACGAGGCGCAGACCGGTCAGGAGACTGATCCGGAAGGCGCAGGGAGTCCGGAAAACTCTTCAGAGGAAACGGATGATGCCCGGGAGCAGACGGGGCAGGGATCTCAGGAGAAGGAGATCATCCCCGCACTCAACATGGAACCGGAGGTCTCGGAGATCCCGTGGGAATACGAGGATTATGAGGTCAATACCAGGGAACTGAAAAAGAAAACGCCCGAGAAGGACCGCGTAAGACCCAGGGAGAAAGCCCCGGAGAGAACAGTTCCCCGGAGGCCGGAACCGCCGGCAAAGCCGGCCGCTGATCACGCTGTATTTGAAGACCGTTCCTTCCAGGTCAGCTCTGTGGAAGAGCTGATGTTCACGCAGGAGAAAATGCAGGAGACCGTCGCCAGGGGATTAAGAAATCTCGAGAACTACGACACGGTGCTCATGCAGGAAACTGACGGTCAGTACGCCATGGTCATGCAGGAGGATCCCAAACCGGACAAGCAGATCACCGGACAGCTCAATCTCGAAGAGATCATGCAGGAGTGGGAGAAGGTCAAGAGAGACTTCTACGAATCCAACGGTCTCGAGGAGGATGTGCCTCAGGAAGTGCTGAAGGTCCCTGAGATCAGAAATACCGGTCAGGACAGTCCGGGCTCCATGTCTACAAAGTCCTGGGATCCCGGGGAAGTCCGCAAGGCGCTCCAGATCAAGGATGACGGCGATGAAAAGGCCGGATATGACACGAGCATGTTTGTGACGGAAGGCGGCGGAGAGTTTCCCAGGGAGTTTGCGGTGGAGCAGATGACGCTCACCACGACAGACAAGAGCAAGGTGACGAAGGGGCAGATGTACCTCCACTCCGAGGACTCCATCCGGCAGCTCACAGACGCGCTGGGAAGGATCTTCCTGGAAGGCGGAAGAGGAAATGTCGTGATCACCGGCGACGAGGGAGCGGGGACGCTGAGCCTGGCGAGGGAGCTGGTGCGCAGATACCGCGAGATCAATCCCAATTTTGTGGGGCAGATCGCCAAATCGGAGGGCCGGTATATCACCAGGGAGAACATGCTCCGCGTGATCCCGAGAATGCCTTTCGGCGCGCTGATCATCGAGAGAGCTTCTATGATGAGCGAAGAGGGCGCGGCGGCTCTGTGCGACATGCTGGAGATGCCGGAGCGCAGTATCCTGATCATCATGATCGACCGCAAGGGCGTCATGGACGCGTTTCTGAGCGATCACCCGAGACTGCGGGAGATGTTCCCGGCGAGGGTGGACATCGCGGCGCTCAGTGTGGATACACTCCTGGGTTACGCCAGAGAGTATGCCGGCAAGCAGCAGTGTGAGATCGATGAGTACGGCCTGAACGCCCTGCAGAGCAGGATCATGTCCATGCAGACGGTGGAACACAGCGTGACGCTTGAGGACATACGGGACATCGTTGACGAGGCGATCTATTACGCGAGCCGCAAGACGATCTCAAGTCTTGTGGATTCCTTCTCCCGCAGAAAGGGAGGAGCACAGAGAATTATTCTGAGGGACAAGGATTTCCTTCATTATTGAGATACACAGATATCTGCGCGCGCAGTGAAGAGGGATATGGGTCAATGACCTGCGCGGCGCGGAAAAGAGCATGCGGGCGCCCGCTCAAACAAGGCGGCGGACGGATGCGGGAACTATTAGGAGGTATAGGGAATTATGGCAGTCAGGAAAACAGCTACGAACGCGAAGAGCAGTGCAGCAGTTGCTAAGAAACCGAAGGCTACAGCCACAAAGACAAGCAAAGCTGCCCCTAAGGCAGTGAAAAAGCCTGCAGCGGCGAAGCCTGCAGACAACAAGGTGTTCATTTCCAATGACGATGCATATTGGTTTGGAAACGGCACACATTACCAGATCTACAAGAAGCTTGGCTCACATCCCTCTGAGGAAAACGGCGAGAAGGGCATCTTCTTTGCGGTATGGGCGCCCAATGCCAAGGCTGTGCACGTGATCGGAACATTCAACGGATGGAATGAGGATCAGTATCCCATGAAGCAGTTCAATGCGGGCGGCATCTGGACTCTTTTCATTCCCGGACTCGGAGAGGGAGAACTCTACAAATACTGCATCACGACAGCTGACGGATCCAAGAAATATAAGGCGGACCCTTACGCAAACTGGACAGAGATGCGCCCCGGAACAGCCTCAAGGACCGTGGATATCTCAGGCTACAAGTGGGGCGACTCCCGCTGGATGAAGGCGCGCGCGGGCAAGGATCCCAACCGCGAGCCGCTGGCCGTTTATGAGTGCCACATCGGTTCCTGGATGAAGCATCCCGACGGAACTGCGGACGGATTCTACAACTACAGAGAATTTGCAGACCGCCTGGTGGAGTATCTCAAGGTCCTGAAGTTCACGCATGTGGAGCTCATGGGCATTTCCGAGCACCCCTTCGACGGTTCCTGGGGATATCAGGTGACGGGTTACTATGCACCGACCTCCAGATACGGCCATCCCAAGGATTTTATGTATCTGGTAGATACGCTGCACAAGAACGGCATCGGCGTCATCCTTGACTGGGTGCCCGCGCACTTCTGCCCCGATGATTTCGGCCTGGCAGAGTTTGACGGCACCTGCATCTATGAAGATCCCGATCCGCGCCGCGGACAGCACCCCGACTGGGGAACCAGGATCTTCAACCTTGCCAAGAAGGAAGTCTCCAACTTCCTGATCGCCAATGTCAACTACTGGATCAATGAGTACCACATCGACGGCATCCGTGTAGACGCAGTCGCTTCCATGCTGTATCTGGACTACGGCAAGAAGGACGGCCAGTGGCTGCCCAACCAGTACGGCGGAAATGAGAATCTCGACGCGATTGAGTTCTTCAAGCACCTCAACTCCGAGATCCACGGCGCATATCCCGGCTTCCTTACGATCGCCGAGGAATCGACCGCATGGCCCAAGATCACCGCAAGGCCCGAGGACGGCGGCCTTGGCTTCTCCTTCAAGTGGAACATGGGCTGGATGCATGACTTCTGCGAATACATGAAGCTGGATCCGATCATGAGAAAGGGAGACCACAACGGACTCACCTTCGCGATGAGCTATAACAGCGCTGAGAAGTATATTTTGCCGCTCTCTCATGACGAGGTCGTACATCTGAAGTGCTCCATGGTCAACAAGATGCCCGGCTACAAGGTGGACAAGTACGCGAACCTCCGTGTGGGCTACACATTCATGTTCGGCCACGAAGGCAAGAAGCTCCTGTTCATGGGACAGGAATTCGGCCAGGAGCACGAGTGGAGCGAGGCCACGGAGCTCGAGTGGTGGAGACTCGAAGAGGGCAAGGACGACAATTATCTCAATATCGGCATGAAGTATTACATGCAGAGACTGCTTGAGATCTACAGAAGCCACAAGTGCCTGTATGAGATCGACGACGACTGGGCGGGCTTTGAGTGGATCAACGCGGACGACGCTGACAGGAGCATCTATTCCTTCTTCCGCAAGTGCCCTTCCCAGAAGAAGAGCCTTCTGTTTATCCTGAACATGACCCCTGTCAAGCGTGAAGGTTACAGGGTAGGTGTTCCGGTGCGCAAGCAGTATAAGCTCCTTCTCAACAGCACGGAGCTGGTATTCGGCGGAGACGGCGAGACGAGCGTACCTGAAGTGATCAAGGCCAAAAAGGGAGAGTGTGACAACAGGGATCAGTACATCGAATTTGATCTTCCTGCATATGGCGCAGTTATTTTTGAATTTTCATTATAACACAGGGGGATGCCTCAGCTGTGTTATATGATGCACACGCGTACGGAAAGGAAGATGTTGCCTTTCAGGCAACCCGCATGCGGCGCAGCGGCCCGCAAAGCGAGCCTTGAATGCGAAAACAGAGTATTTGTATGAGGGGGATTTAGATGAAAAAAAGTCATGAGTCGGCAGAGGACTATTTAGAGACTATCCTGATCCTTCGCGAGAGAAACGGGAATGTCAGGTCGATCGACATCGTCAATGAAATGAATTATTCCAAGCCCAGCATCAGCATCGCGATGAAGAAGCTGAAAGCAGAGGGCCTGGTGGAAATGGATCTGAACGGATACATCACACTGACCGGTCCGGGCGAAGAGATCGCACAGAGGATCTATTCCAGGCACAGGCTTCTGGAGAAGTTCCTGACCGCGATCGGCGTGGATCCCGAGACGGCGGCGGAAGAGGCCTGCAGGATCGAGCACGATATCAATGATGATACTTACAACAAGATCAATGCTTTTTATGAGAAGAACTTCGGCGGTGCGGTGTAAGACGTCAGCCGCACAGAAGAGATGAAGGCCCGGACCCGGGCAGGCTGATCAAGGCCGAAGGACAAAGGAGGCTGTTTTGGGAACTATACTGAAGGTCCCGCACATAGAACAAACGGATGAATGGCCCGCAGGGGATGAGTGCCTGTGCGCTGTGATGCTTCTGCGGTATCTCGGGATCAGGATCTCCGTGAACGAGTTTGTGGATTTCTTTCTTCCCCAGGGGCAGATGAGGCGCAAGGAAGGGTGCCTGACCGGCTGTGACCCGGACACGGAGTTCGCGGGAAGTCCCTACGACAGGAATTCCTACGGATGCTATCCGGGGGTGCTCGTCAGGGCGATGAACGACTGCTTTCTCCAGAAAGGGCTTCCCTATAAGGCGGAGGACGCCACGGGGAGATCTACGGATGAACTTCTGACCGATGGGATCAGCAAGGGCGTTCCCGTGATCTACTGGGCAAGTGAAGGCATGAAGCCGACGCATCCCGGATTCAGCTGGGTCTGCAGGAAGGACGGAAAGACTGTACAGTGGACAAACGGGACGCAGTGCATGCTGCTGATCGGCAGCGATATCAATGAGCTGGTATTTAATGATCCCTTGCTCACAGAAGGCGCTGTTCATTATTCCCGCATGACCGCCGTCAAGAGACACGCCGAACTCGGTAAGCGGGCAGTCCTTGTCAAGGTCAGCTGACAGCATTCCTGCAGGAAGGCAGGAACGGCAGAGGTACCGCAAGTGCCGGCGGCAGAAAGGAAACTGATCATTATGATTCGAATTACAATGAAAGACGGCGGCGTCATCGATCTTGAGCTTGACAAAAAAGCGGCGCCGATCACAGTGGAGAACTTTGAGAAGCTTGTAAAGGACAAGTTTTACGACGGACTTATTTTCCACAGGGTCATCCCCGGATTCATGATCCAGGGCGGAGATCCCGAGGGTACCGGAATGGGCGGACCCGGATGGCATATCAAGGGCGAGTTCGCAGCAAACGGCTGGAACAATCCGATCGGTCACAAAAGAGGCGTGATCAGTATGGCAAGGGCGCAGGATCCCAACAGCGCCGGCAGCCAGTTCTTCATCATGCACGGTGACGCGGGATACCTGGACGGCCAGTATGCGGCATTTGGCAAGGTCGTAAAAGGGATCGAGGTCGTGGACAAGATCGCGGGCACAGCCACCAACAGGTGGAACAACAGGCCCTACGAGGACCAGGTGATCGATACGATCAGGATCGTGGAAGAGTAAGACAGCCTGTACCGGAGCGGCCGCTCTGAAGAGGGGTCCGCTGCGCGGCAAAAAAACAACAAAATCTTAAAACGGCACAGCCCGGGAACGGGCGGTGCCGTTTTTTTGCTTTATCCGGGGCAAAGTATTGTACAGCTCCTGTTTCACAAATATGTCACAAAGGGAGATGAAAAACGTCTTATACTGAAAAGAAGGGCAGGATTATGCAAATAATTAAAGTCGCACGGCGCGGCTATCATGTATAATCAGAATGGATTTCGGAAATTTCCGGAGTATATTCTATGAGAACTGAATTCTTGTGAAAACGGAGTAAATATTATGGGTGAGTTTATTCAGAAAAATAAAAAGTGGATCGCGATCGCCGCAGTGGCTGTGATCGTCGCAGCGGTGCTGATCCGCAGACACGCAGGTGCAGGCAGTCTGAATGAAGGTACCGCCTACGTAGAGACAGTGGAGAACCTGACGGGACAGAACGCGTCCCTGGGCATGATCAACCGGTATGCGGGCATTATAGAGCCTCAGGGAACATGGTCGGTGGCCAAGAACAGCGATGTGGACGTAAAGGAGATCCTGGTGTCGGAAGGCGACAGTGTGGAGGAGGGCGAAGTCCTCTTTATTTATGACACCTCAAAGTATGAGGAGGACCTGCAGCAGGCTCAGATCGACCTGGAGCGTCTTCACAACGAGTACGACAGCGCGGAGGAGACGATCGCGCAGCTGAAAAAGGAAAAAAACAGCGCCTCTTCTTCGGAGCAGGCCAACTATACGATCCAGATCAAGGAACAGAACCTTGCGCTCAAGGACAAGGAACTGGATATTGAGATGAAGGAAGCGGAGATCGAGAAGCTTGAGAGCAACATCGAGAACGCGGAGGTCAAGAGCGGGATCGACGGCGTTGTCAAGAGCATCAACGAGAACGGAAACTCCGGCAACAGCAATGACAACAGCTTTATCACTGTGATGAAGGTGGGTACCTACAGGGTAAAGGGGACGGTCAATGAGCAGAATATCGGAGACCTCTATGTAGATGCTCCTGTTCTTGTATACTCCAGAGTAAATGATGATATGTGGAAGGGCACGATCGTCAAGATCGACACGGAGAACGCGATCTCCTCTGACAGCGGCGGCTTCGTGGGATCAGGCTCGAGCGACAGCAAGAGTTCAAGCTATCCCTTCTATGTGGATCTGGAGAGCAGCGAAGGACTGATCATGGGGCAGCACGTCTATGTGGAGCCCGACCTGGACCAGGGAGAAGGCACCTCTGAGGGTATATGGCTCCCTTCCTATATGGTGGACCAGACCGATCCCGAACATCCCTTTGTGTGGAAGGATGTAAGCGGAAGGCTGAAGAAGCAGGATGTCACGATCTCTGAAGTGCGCGAGGAGCTGGGCAAGGTGAAGGTCTCCGAGGGAATTTCCCTTGAAGATTCCATCTGTATCCCGGATCCTTCTCTCAGCGAAGGAATGAAGACCGCGCCGATGAGCGAGAAGCCTGAAAACACCGAAAGCGGCTCGGAAGAGGACGGAGCTGCCGTAAATGAGGTCACGGACAGCGCCATGGACGGCGGCCTCATTGACGAGGGCGTTTTCGAAGGCGAGCTCATCAATGAGGGAGGTTCCGAAGGCGAGCTCATCAATGAGGGAGGCTCCGAAGGCGAGCTTATCAATGAGGGAGGTTCCGAAGGCGGACTGACAGAGGACGGCGGAGGACAGGGATGAAGAAGATCGTAGAGTGCAGAAATATCTATAAAAACTACTACCAGGGCAAAATAGAGATCCCTGTACTGAAAAACATCAATTTTTCGGTGAGAGAGGGAGATTACACAGCGATCATAGGTCCCTCTGGCTCAGGAAAGTCGACACTGATGAATCTGATCGGATGCCTGGACAAGGCGACCAGCGGAAGCCTTCTCATCGATGAGAGGGAGGTGGAGACCCTGACAGACGACGAGCTGGCGGATCTGCGCCTTGAGAAGATCGGATTTGTTTTCCAGAACTTCCAGCTTCTGGGAGGACAGACGGCGCTGGAGAATGTGGAGCTCCCGCTGACGTACGCGAATATATCGCGGAGCCAGAGAAGGGAACGGGCTCAGGAGGCTCTGGGGAGAGTCGGGCTCTCCGACAGAATGGACTTTATGCCCAATCAATTGTCAGGAGGGCAGAAGCAGAGAGTGGCGATCGCCAGGGCTCTCGTCAACAACCCCAGGATCATCCTCGCGGATGAGCCCACCGGAGCGCTGGATTCCCGTTCCGGCGCGCAGGTCATGGACCTGTTCGAGGAACTCAATGCGGACGGTGCGACAGTGCTCATGATCACTCACGACCATGAGATCGCCATGCGCGCCAGGAACAGAGTGGAGATCAGGGACGGAGAACTGGGTCATCTGGAGGAAAGCTGAAAATGTTCAATAAGCTTAACGGCAATAAAAAGAAAATAATGGTGGCGGCCGTCTCCCTGGTCCTCGTGGCTGCGCTGATCGCCGGGATCGCGTACGGAGTCCGTGTCACAACGGCTTCGACAGTGCCGGTGGTGGCGGTGTCCGATCTCAACTACGGCAGTTATCTGGACTGGCAAAACAGCGTGACCGGTATGATCACCACGGAGGCCGAGCAGAACGTCTACCTCTCGGATACGGAGAAGGTAGAAGAGGTCGTGGTGCAGGAAGGGCAGCCTGTCCACAAGGGCGATGTGCTGCTGCGCTATGATACCAGGACGACGAAGCTCAACCTCGAAAAGGAAGAGCTCAACCGCCAGAAAATAGAGCTCGCCATTACGGTGGCCAAGGAGAATATCAAGATCCTTGAAAACACATCCCCCGCGTCAGACGGAGGCGATTTTGGGTTTGTGGGTGATTTTATCGAGATCGACGAGGCCGAGATCCTCAGCAAGGCGGAGGTGCACGAGCACATCCTCAAGGCGGACGCAAAGCCCGTCAGCGATGATCCCGAGGATATCACACTGGGGACGGAATATGCCCCCTATGTCTTCCTGTGCAAGGGAGACTCTGTGGTCATCACCAAGGACTTTATCAAAAAATGGCAGAAGGAAGCTGCCAAGAAGAAATTCAAGCAGCTGTACATAGAACTGGCCGTCAGAGACAAGGCCCAGAACCTTCAGAAGGCCTGGATCACAGATATCATGCTCCTGAGCGAGCTGTATGACATCGAGGTGGACCTGACGACCGGAAAGACGGCCTACGCGGCTATGAACAAGCCGGAAGAACTGGCAGCCCTGCTTAGGAAGATCCTGCTGGATGTTCCGGAGGACGAGCGGGGAGCATGGCTGGCCGCTATGATGGACAAGCTCATGATCACCACGGAGAAGGAGGATAAGCTCGAGGAGCGCGGAGAGCTTCTTGCACAGATGCTTAACGAGCTGAGCGCTTTGGACAAGGAAGAGTTCGCCGCAGCGGCGGCTCTTATGGATTCAAACGCGCTTTCCGTAATGTTTGAGAGCCTCTCTGAGAACCTCACTCAGGAGCAGATCGAGCAGGTCGATCAGGAAGCCCTTGCGGGCATGCTGACAATGCTTCTTGACAATATGACGGAAGCGCAGATCAAAGAGATCGATGCGGAGGTACTCGCCTCGTTTCTGGAGAAGCTTTCGGCAGAACAGATCGGCGCGCTGGATGCTGAAGTCATCTCGTCGATCCTGTCCGCTCTGAGCACGAAACAGATCCAGGGCCTGGATTCAGAGTTCCTCGTAAGACTGTTCACTGAGATGACGCAGGAGCAGATCAGCGGGGTGGATGCGGAGAACATGAAGCAGTTTTTTGACAGGCTCACATCCGAACAGCTCGAGGCACTGATCGAGGTGCGGGGAGAAGAGATCGAGGAGATCCTGGCCAGACAGAAGGAAGAGGCCGAAAAGGAGAAAGAAGAGAAGGAACAGGAAGGGCAGACAACGCCGGCGGATCCGGAGGACGGAACAGGGAGCGACCCTGCACCGGGAAGCGGCTCGGGAACAGGGAGCGACCCCGCATCGGGAACGGGAAGTGATCCCGCATCGGGAACGGGAAGCGATCCCGCATCGGGAAGCGGCACCGGAACAGACGATCCGGCCAAGGATGAGCAGCAGAACCAGCAGGACGATCAGCAGAACCAGCAGGATGACCAGCAGAACCAGCAGGAAGAGCAGCAGGATCAGCAGCCGGAAGAGCCCCAGGACGAGCCTGTGACACAAAATAACGAAGAACAGCAGGATCCTGCCCCGGAAGAGAATTCGGGAAACAGTTCTTCAGGTGAGGGCGTGCCGGCTACGGCGCCCAGCCCCGCTTCAGGAACAGGGACCGGTTCGGGAAGCCAGATCCTGTCCTCGGATATTTCCTACACAAGTGATGAGCTGGCCAAGGCCAGACGGGAGGCGAAGGAAAAGCTCAGGGACCTGGAACTGGACCTTAAGGAGTCCGCGATCAAGATCGAAAAGGCCCAGAAAGCTCTGGACAAGGGCGTGGTCACCGCCAATATGAACGGCGTGATCAAGACAGCCGGCGATCCGGATTCACCGCCGACAGACGGAAGCGCCTTTATCACTGTCTCGGGTACGGAAGGACTGTATGTGAGAAGCGGCGTCAAAGAAAGCAAGCTCGGAACGATCCATGAGGGCGACCGCGTCACAGTCACATCCTGGCAGACCGGAGGGCAGTATGAGGCGGAGATCAAGAGCATCTCCCCTTATCCCGACACCACGGGAATGTTTGACAACAGCAATTCGGAGACATATTATCCCTTCATTGCGGTTGTGGAAGACAGGGACGCGGTAATGCAGAACGGCGAGTGGGTCGAGGTATCGTATGCGGCTTCTGACAGCGGTAACAGCGGCAATACTTTGACAGTTATGAAGGCCTTTGTCCGGGAAGAGGGCAGTAAAAAATATGTCTATGTGCGGGATGAGGATAAGAAACTCAAAAAGCAGTACATCATCACAGGAACGCTCAGTGATTCGGGATACGAGATCCTGGACGGACTGAGCGAGAGCGACTGGATCGCGTTTCCTTACGGCAAAAACGTGAAGGAGGGCGCGAAGACCAGAGAAGCGTCGTACAATGAGCTTTACGAGTGATCACAGAACATCCGTGAAAAGGCATAAGGAGAACGGATATGAGTGAAAATATCAGGCTTGCGCTCAAGGGTATCATGTCACACAAGCTGCGGTCGATCCTGACTATGCTGGGTGTGATCATCGGTATCGCATCGATCATTGCCATTGTCTCCACCATTAAGGGGACGAACGAGCAGATCATGCAGAACCTGATCGGCGCAGGAAATAATAATGTTACGGTCTCATTGATGCAGGGAGACGGGGAATACTGGATGGACGCGGGAGTGCCCGGCAATGTGATCCCTGTGACTGAGTCGCAGAAAAAGGAGATCCGGGAGCTTGACAGTGTGGCGGATGCCTCCTTCTACCTAAAGAGAAAATACGCGTCGGATATCACAGCCGGCGTAAACGCTCTTTCGGGAGGGAGCATGTTCGGTATCGATTCCCACTATCTGTCAACGACAGGCTATGTTGTCTATAAGGGAAGGCCCTTTATCGAGTCGGATTACGAGAAGTTTCACAAGGTGGCGCTGCTGGACGAGAAGGCGGCGGAGCTGCTCTTCCCGGAAAAGGATCCCATCGGACGGACTGTAGAGCTCCAGGGCGAGCCCTTTACGGTTGTGGGACTGATCAGGAAAGCGGACAGCTTCCAGCCGGTCATCGAGACTATTCAGGATTATGAGACATACACAAGGGAGGAGTACGGAATGGTCCTCATTCCCGATGCGGACTGGCCGATCCTGTACAATTATGACGAGCCCCAGGACTGCGTCGCCAGAGCGGTCTCCACGGAAAAAATGAGTGAGATGGGCAGGCAGGTCGAGCAGATCATGAAGAAATCTGTCGGTGGCAGCAGCAGCGGAGACGACGCGGTCACCTACAAGGCGGAGGATCTTCTGGAGAAGGCCCGCAACAAGCAGGAGCTGGCCAACAGCACGAACAGCATGCTCATCTGGATCGCCGGCATCGCTCTTTTGGTCGGAGGCATCGGCGTCACAAATATCATGCTGGTGTCTGTCACTGAGAGGACAAACGAGATCGGACTCAAAAAAGCGCTCGGCGCAAGAAAGAGCCGGATCCTCGCGCAGTTTCTGACGGAGGCGGTGGTCCTGACAAGTCTGGGCGGCATTATCGGCGTCATATCGGGGATCGTCCTCGCGGAGGTGATCTCAAGGGCGGCTGGAACGCCCGTTGCAATCGACTTTGTGGCGATGGCGATCGCAGTGCTGTTTTCTATGGTGCTGGGGCTTCTCTTCGGATTCCTGCCCTCGGTGCAGGCCGCAAACCTCAATCCTATTGACGCGCTGCGCCGTGAATGAGCAATTTCTGAATTATGCCCTTCAGGGCGCAAAAAACAGGACCCGTCTGCGGGTCCTGTTTTTGTATGCGTGGCAGCGGCCCGTCTGCGGGTCCTGTTTTTGTATGCGTGGCAGCGGCTCGCGGGGCGGGCCTTGAGATCAGACCAGAATACCGCGGAGGTTGTTCAGGATCCCCTCGGCGACCTCCGGCTTGTTCATGGTATAGACATGTATATGACCGCAGTCATTGGCGATCAGGTCGATGATCTGATGGGAGGCGTAAAGGATGCCTGCCTGCTGCATGCCTACGGGGGAATCCCCGAAGCGGTCGACGAGAGCGGCGAGCTCGGGAGGGATCACGCAGCCGGAGAGCTGGATGGAGCGCTCCATCTGGCGGCGGCTGGTGACGGGCATGATGCCGGCAAGGACCGGAACCTTGACGCCGGCCTCTCTGAGGCGGTAGAGGTAGTTGTAGTAGATCGAGTTGTTGAAGAACATCTGCGTAGTCAGGAAATCGCAGCCCGCATCTACTTTTTCTTTGATGTGGCGGATGTCCTCATTTTTATTGGAAGCTTCAGGATGCTTCTCGGGATAGCAGGCGCCGCCTATGCAGGCGTCGGGATATTCTACCCTGATCTGCTCGACGAGCTGGACGGCATGGTGGTAGTATCTGTCGCTGGGAAAGTCCATTCCTTCGGGAATGTCTCCTCTTAGGGCGAGGATGTTCTCGATGCCGGCGTCCCGGATCTTGTGGATCTGTCTGCTCACGCTGTCTCTTGTGGAACTGACGCAGGTCAGATGGGCCATAGAGGTGACGCCCTCTTCCATAATATCCTTTGCGATCTCCACGGTGTAGCGGCTGGTGCCGCCTCCTGCGCCGTAGGTGCAGCTCACAAAGGAGGGGCGCAGACGGGAGATCTCGCGCACTGATTCGCGCACGGACTCAAGCTTAACGTCAGATTTGGGAGGGAATACCTCCATGGAAACCGTGATTGATTTAGAGTTGAGAATATCAATGATCTTCATTCTGATCACCTCCTGTTCGGTCTGTGTACTTTCACACTTCATTGCAGTATATCACAAAAGCGGAAAGGTTTCCATAAATAGCTGTGGAATGGGAGACTTATTGCTGCGGGGACCCATAAAAGCGGGAAATATGCTATTTTGAGTTTATTACAAATTGATAAAATAATAACTTTCCAATTGTCTCAAAAGATAAACAATTAAGTTGATTCTTAAGGGGTTTTTTGTGATATATTGGTGTCAAGGATGATTACAAAAACAATATTTAGGAGGTATTACTTATGAGTGCTTATGGCTTTGGCGGTATGATCCAGAAATTGAAAAAAGATCCCAAGACGATCGTTTTCACAGAGGGAACGGATGCAAGGATCCTTGAGGCGGCTTCCCGTCTTCTGGCAAGCAATTTCCTGA
>Ga0326513_10001621_pt1 | contig 17253 bp, 39 predicted proteins | sample 2_2465_0518_D_FD_203654 | JGI IMG/M metagenome (GOLD analysis project Ga0326513, IMG submission 203654) | Bovine rumen microbial communities from UC Davis, California, United States - 2_2465_0518 | ecosystem: Host-associated > Mammals > Digestive system > Stomach > Rumen | place: USA... | reverse complement strand
GCACAAAAAAGCCCGGCCTGGCTGTGCCAGGTCGGGGCGTGGAGACAACAAAAAAATTAAAATTTAATCTTCGGGGGTGTCATCGGTGATACGGAAGATGGTGATGCAGTCGGTGCACTCGACCACTGTGAGGGGATAGGAAGGTTCATCGTGCACCTTGACAAAGGTGCCTTCCTTCTTGGCCCAGGCGACAGCATCTTTCACGGCATCAGCCATGGCTTCCCTGGCGGTTTCCAACTTGTTGTACAGGGTGGCCGGGAGGACCCAGAGTTTGGTTTTTCCCTTTCCGTCAGGAATGAGTGTCTTGCTCTTCTTTTCGTGTCTGGCAGAGTTGAGAATGTACATGGCTGTCTCCTTTTGAAAATTAAAATTTACATTTGTTGTAATAATAAAAAACTAATTTTATAATGTCGCCGGGATTTGGCTTTAACTGGATCCGTGCAGCCCGGCGATGGGTTCTTAGTCATTACCCTCCGAACTGCACGGGTCCATTTTTGCTTTAGTAGCATTCGGTGACTTCGGTGTCGAAGGCGATGCCGTGCTGGCCGATGATTTTGAGAATCTGCCGCCCATACGGGGTGAGTTTAATCTCGAACACTTCGGTTTCCGGGGAGGAAACATCGACATACCATACCGGCTCTAGGTCGGATTCGGTGTCGGTGTAGCCGAGTTGCAGGGGGATACCCTTTTCCTTGGCCTTGTCCTTGATATCCTGGACGGCCTTGCAGAAGCGTTGGTGCTTCGGCACATCCTTGGTATCCATTCCGTTCACCGGGGCCTGGCCGATGATGAGGCGGTTGAGGTCATCGCCATCCTCGTAGAGGTGGGCGATGCCATTTAGTGCTTCCCTGTATTCTTGCACCAGGTCGAAGCCTACGACCTTGTTTGCCAAGTAGGTAAGCGTGACCGTGGCGTTCCCGAACCAGGAACCGCGTATCATGTTCTTCGAGGGTTTCTTAACAGTTGCCATATTGTCTCCTTGGTTGCTTGATGCCCCTACGATGTTCCACCGGGTCCCCTTCATCGGGGGACATGGGGAACACGGTTGGGGAATGGTTAGTCCTCCTGGACCCATTCGTCGAAGTCGGGCATCTTGGCCACGGCATCCTCGAAGGTTCCCGCCATGACATCGGTCATGTCGATGAGGATATCCTTGATAGCGGGGATGACCGGGCGACCTGTCTTTTCGCCCGAACTGTCCTCGAACGACCATTCGTTCCCGGCTTCGTAGGCACGGCCCTGGGGGTCGATGAGGGTGTAGTCCCAGTAGCCGCCCGCCATGAAGCCGCGCAGTTTGAGCTTCCACCCCTTGGCCTTGAAGGTGAGGCGCTTCTGGCAGAGGTAGGAGTAGGAGGGCCCGGTGAACTCCGCGATGATGAAGTCCTCCTTGGAGGTATCGGGGTCAAAGAGGGTTTTCAGTTTCGCGAGGGAGCAGTAGAAGGTGTCGGGGTCATCGCCCTTGCCGATTACGAGCGGGCAGTTCTCCGAGATTTCCGTTTCATCGGAATGGGTCCCGAAGATGACTGTGCAGTTCAACTTGTCGCCCTGCTTGACCTGGGCGAGGACTTTCTTCAATTCTGCGGGTAAAGACATTGTTGTGCTCCTTGGTTGAATGTATCCGCACGATGTTCCACCGGGTGCCGGTCATCGGGGCACAATGGGAACACGGTGGGGCAAAGTCAAAAATTAAAAATTAAAAGTGCCCAAATGGGCACTGGATTAGAAGAGGTAGTAGTCGATGGGACTGGAGAGGCCCTTGGTTTCGTCCAGGTGCTTGTGGCACTCGCGGGACTGGCCTTCGCCCTTGCGGCACATGCGTTCCCAGTATTCCTCGCCCTTCTTGGTGAGGGTCTTGACCACGAGGGACAGGGTGCCGTCATGGTGGGCGTTCTGCACATGGAGGCCTTCCTTGTCCGTCCAGATGTCCACATGGTCCGGGTTGTCGCCCGTGAACTTCATGAAGTCGTCGATGGAGTCGATCGTAATCACGCGCCCGGCATCGCAGGAGGGCTGGAAGTCCGGGTAGCGGCTGCAGTAGCCGCCACGGAACAGGCAGGTCTTGCCGATGAGGTGGCCGTACTTGAAGTTGGTCTTGAAGTCGTCCCAGGCCATGTCCTGGTCATCACTGACCGCATCCCAGTATGCCTTGGAGCCTTCTTCCGGGGGTTCCTCATCGTCGTCATCGTGGCACAGTTTCCAGTTTTCCACGAAGTCATCGTAGTCCGGGATATCGGAGGTAAGCCAGGTCACCTTCGGGGTAATCTTGAAGTCGATTTTCAGTTTCTTGCTCATGTTGTTGTCTCCTTTTGTTGAATGTATCCGTACGATGTATCACCGGGTGACCGGGAACGGGTCACACCGGATACACGGTAGGTCAGATGGCGGATTCCCAGGTAGCCACCCAGGAATAGTGTCCGTCCGGGCTATCCAGTTGCCATGTCGCGCCGGAAATATCGACCTCGATGCGCTGTCCTACAAGTTCCTTGTAGGAATTGCGAACAAAGACTTCCGGCCACTTGGTATTTCCATACGGCGATGACCATACTTTCTCGTTGAGGACCACATCGGTTCCGTCCGGCTTGTGTTCGATTACTTTGACTCTTTCCAGGAACATGATTATACTCCTTTAAGTGCCTTCTCGGCAGATGCTACTACGGGTTCGTACTTGGCGATAAGGGTGGTGAGCGCGGACTTGACGGCTTCCTCCGGCGAGTTTCCCAGGCCGAAGTGCTGCCGGGTGGCGCCTCCGTCCTTGTAGTCGATGACCGCGATGGTCTTGTCCTTTGAATACTGGCCCAGGAACGGCACCAGGATTTCCTTCTCGAACCAGTGCGCCCCCATTTCCAGGGCGAGGTGCGAGTGGTCACCGGGGCCGTAGTAGGCGATTTCGAGAATGTTCTTGCCGTCGGCAAGTGAGCATAGGTCGATAGGTTTCTTCTTTGGCATGGGTTTCCTCGAAAATTAAAAAATTTTTTACCTGCGGAAGAAGTCGTAGTTAGGGTCGAAGCCCATGGCATCGAAGTCGAGATAGGGGATTTTTTCAAGGTCGATTACTTCCCCGTTCTCGTCATCGGTGAGGCAGTGCATGTTGTCGGGAACCAAATAGAGGCAACTTGTGCCATCGAGGCTGTGGTCGGAATAGATTTTGAGGTTGTTCTCCTTGCAGAGTTTCTTGATGGCATCGACATGCTTCTGGAGTTTCTTGGCTACCTGGGCAGCCTTGGCGAGGTCGGTATCCGATTTCGCATTTTCATCATGGAGTTTCTTGTCGTACTGCCCGTGGATTACTTCGAGCATGGACTTTACCGGCATGGAGTATTCTTCCAGTTCAGCACTCTTGAACTCCTTTTCTCCCCATGCTTCGATTTCGCCGTCCACGCAGTCCATAATCATGTGGGCATACCACGACCCCTCACCGAGGTCAATGGAAATACGCATCTTCACCTGTTTGTCATCGGGTGTGCCGACAAGCCAGTCCGGTCGCAGGGCGAAGGAGAAGTCGAGGTATTCGCCGTTGTTATCCGACCAGTTGGTGATGAGGAACTTGGAGTCCGTGCCCAGGTCGTCCCTTACCACGGTGGCTATAAGGTTGCTGAGGTCCTCCAACTTCTGCGGGGCGATGTTGTTCTTCGAGAACAGGGTGCAACGGTCGCCCTTAACTTCGGCGGAGATAATGTTCGTCGTGAGATTGTTGAGAAGTGTGCAAAGATTGTTCATTGTTGTCTCCTTGGTTGAATGTGCCCACACGATGTGCCACCGGGTGACCGCGTTCGGGTCACACCGGGCACACGGTTGGGATTAAATGTACTTGATTTCCGTGATGCGGAGGAGGTATCGGCCCTCGGAATGGTCCTCGAAGGACAACTGGCTGTCCACAAGGTCCTCTACGATTTTGTAGATTTCGGATTCCTTGTTGTCCCGGTCGAACACCGGTGAAGGCGCCATGTTGGAACCGCCCCAGTAGTTCGCGACGAGCATGAATGAATCGTCGTCGAACAACTTTCCGATTTCCTTGATGCCGTAACTGCCGAGCGCGTCATTCCACGCAGATGCCTTTTCCATGAGGTTCATGCCGTCCCATTCTTCCTTGGTCGGCACACATTCCACCTTGAAGTCGATGTCTCCGATTGCACCCTTGTGCCTGGCATCGTTCACATAGGCCGCGATTGTGTCCGCAAGTTCTTCCCTGCCGATACACAGGTGGAGTTCGGGCAACTCGACCTTTTTCAAATTCTTTTTCATCGTTGTCTCCTTGGTTGAATGTACCATCACGATGTATCATCGGGTGCCACCGTTCGGGGCACCATAGGATACACGGTGGGCAAAGGGGATCCGGGAGAAAAATAAAAAATAAAAAAAACCCGGCCTGGCGAACCAGGTCGGGTGGAGACAACAAAAAATAATTAGTGAAAAATAGACAGGGCAAGCATCGCCACGATTGCTACGGTTAGCACACCGATGGCGATGTCCACCCAAGTGATTGAAAATTCGTTCTTCCGCTTCATGCCTGCAGTTTAGAAGATTTCGCGCAGGTCATCGAGGCATTCGCCTTCACCGAACACGCGGAGCACCTTTTCCCATTCGGCCTTGACGGCCTTGTAGGTCTTTTCGGCGCTGCGGGAATCGGTGTCATAGCCGAAGTCCGAGCAGAAGTTCTCGAACGAACCCGGATCGTCCTTGGTGAGGCAGGTGATGATGTCGTATTCGTCCGGCGGGTTGGAACCCTGGGCGCGGGACTGGGTGAACATGACACGCATGGACTTGCCGTCCTTGGTGAGGGTCACCGGGAAGCGGTAATGGTCATACTCCTTGTCCCAGTCCACCGGGCCGTACTTCGGGGAGCCGACCTTCATCGTGATGCCGTGCTTCTTGCAGATTTCCTTGGCGTTGTCTCTCAATTCGCTCATGATATTCTCCTTTGGTTGAGTGATGCCCACACGATGTTCCACCGGGTGCCCTACTCCGGGGCACACCGGGAACACGGTTGGCTACAGGATTTCGGTCACATTGACCTCGACCTTGACGAGGCACAGGCGGGCCAGGCCAACCCGTTGCAGGGCTTCCATGCGCCTTGCTGCGAGTGCAATGTCGGTGTCAGCCACGATACTATGGTGCAGGGCGGTATCGCCCACCCCGCCCGAGATGGTCACCAGGGCCTTCTCGTCCTTGTTGTAGACGGCATATAGGGTTCCGAAAATCGTTTTCATGCCTATTTCCCCTTCTTGACAACGATGGACTTCACTTCGCCAAAATCAGCCAATCGGTCGGCCTCGCGCATTTCCATGCCATCGAAGATACGCTTTGCGTCCTCGCGGCTCTTGGCCTTGATGACGATTTTCTTCGTGTAGGTGACACAGTAGGACTTTCCGTCCGCGTTGAGGCCGTCCACCACCTTTCCGTCAATGAGGTCGGCAAGTTCCTTGGCGTCCTCGTCACTCGGGAGGCTCACCTTGACGGAAATGATGTTGATGTATTCATCATCGCAGCATTCGTCCTCGCGCTTGACCTTGATTTCGTATTCGCGGTAGTTCGGCTTCGGGGTATCGTCAAATTCCTCGCATTCCTCGTCCCATGTGTAGAACTTGGAGAGAAATTCCTTTACTTCCTCGCGAACTTCGTCGCAGACGAAGTAGTCGTTGCTTTCGGCGATAAGGCCGTTGAGGTCGCAGTAGTCCTCGTTGATATGAGTGCTCATGGTTGTCTCCTAGATGCCGAGAATACGGCGGTTTGCGGGTGTGTCGGTAAAGCGGTAGTATTTGAGGTCGCCCTTCTTGGGCTGTTCCTTGTAGGGTATCAGTTTGATGCCGTCCTTCTTGGCCTGCCGAGCGGCCTCGATGTCGCTATCGTAGATGCAGAAGTCATCAAGACGGGCGATGTATTCGGGTTCCTGGCCGTTCACCGTGACCCCGCCATGGAACGGCGCGTAGCCACGGAGACCGAAGTCACCCCAGTCATCGGTGACAAGTGCTCTCACGAGGGCGGTATCCTCTTCCCCGTAGAACTCCTTGGCAGCCTCGATAAGTTTCCTTTCAATCGTATCCATGTTGTCTCCTTGGTTGATTGTTGTCCACACGATGTTCCATCGGGTGCCCCGGAATGGGGCACATCGGGAACACGGTGGGAAAAGGGTGCACCCCTGGGGCATAGGAGGTCACGGTCGCCGAACCCCAGGGGTGCGTGTTCATTCAACCCGGCGACCGCGAAATTAGCAAGTCCAGTTTCCACCGAGGGCTTTCAGGTGGGTAGCCCATCGCAGATTACGCATGGCTTCCGAGATATTACCCAATGCCTGTGCGAGAGCGTAAATCATGTCATTTTCAAGCAGGTCGATTTCCTGGACGAGATAGACACCTTCGCCCTTGACCAGCTTCTTTTTCGACAGGGTGTAGTGTTCCCCGAACAGGGTCAGGCGGGCTTTCTTTTTTGCGACCGGGACAATCGTCACCTGTATGGGGACGGTCACCAGTTTTTTGCTGTTGGGGTCGTAGACGAAACTTGCCTGACTTTCGACAATCGAGAGATAGCGGGTCTTTCCAATCATGTTGCGCGGGATTGTTTCGAGGATTTTGCGTTCCTCGTCAGTAAAGGTTCTCGTAGCCATTGTGGAGTGTCTCCTTGAAAATTAAAAATTATTTGTGGACGGTGAGCCATTCGACCTGATGGCCCGGCAGGTTGTACCTCGCCACATTGAGCAACGCGGCTTCGGTGAAGTCGGGGGCCAGTATCGCCGCATAGTCCACCTTTTTCAGGTTTCGCCGGAGCAGCAGGTCGGTGGCCTTGGGCTTCGCATTGTCCACCCGGTCAGCCTCGACTTCCCCGGCGAACAGGGTCAGTCCCATAGTTTTGAACTTGACTGTAAATTTCATTTTACCACCTTATTCCGTTGAGGGTTCCTTCTTCATCGTCCACTACATTGTGGAATATGGTTGCCTTGGAGATGCGTTCCTTCTGCGCCTCCCAAATCTTGTCGGTCTCGATGGCGGTCAGGGCGTAGGCTTCGTTCTGCACCTTGTTGTACCCGAACTTGCGGGTCAGTCCCAGTCCATCGCGCTGCCACACTTCCTGGGCCTGGTACTTCCAGGCATGGTGGTTCCATTCTTCCTTGGTTCCACCGTAGCACAGGATAGAGTTCGCCATCGACATCGCCCACAGCACCTGTTCTCGGTGGAGTTCGGTCGGGGTGTAGAAGTGTCCCGTGCCGATTTTGGAGCCGCAGTCGTTGGGGTCGAGGTTGTGGCGCTTGCACATGGCCTCGAAGATTTCCTGGCGTTCCTTCTCGATTTCCGGGTCGGACAGGCCCAGTTTTCCGGTCTTGAAAATTCTAATCATTGTTGTCTCCTTGGTTGATTGTGCCTCCACGATACGCCACCGGGTGCCCCGGAACGGGGCGCCTACTGGGCACGGTTGGTCGAGGGCCACTTGTCCGGCTCCTTGCTTGTGCAGTAGGAGCAGACGGGGGTGGAACCCACATAGCGGTAGGTCGGGCGACCGCAGTGCTTGCAGCGGCCCTTTGTCCCTGCGGTGTCGCCCTGCCTCTTCTTGGAGAGGCCGGGGTCACCATAGGAACGGTCGATAATCGGGGCGGGATTGCCGAAGTCATTCCACATCGGTCAGTTATGCCTCCACATTGAGCGTGAGAACCTTGGTGGCCTCGTGGAGCGTGTCGATGGACATGATTTCGAGGTTCTCCAATTCGCCGGGCATTTCATCGCGTGTTCCGCGATAGATTTCTTCGCCTTTGTTGAGGTCGAAGATTGCCACTTCCTGCATATCGGGGTCGGCAAACATATCGAGGAAGTCGTAGACGGTTGGGTTCATGGTTTGGTCTCCTTTTGGTTAAATTGAAAATTCTTCGATAGTGAGGTTCAAGTCATCGCCATCGCTGTAATTGTTGCTCCACATACAGCCGTCGAGGGTAAATTCGTCCGCGCTGCCGGGGAAAGTGTCCTTGAAAATTTCCAGGGCTTCCTTTGCTGCCGCTTCACGGGTGGGGAACACGGCGGAAATGATGTCATGTTCACCATCATCGGGGTGGTAGTGGTAGCCCGCAAGGACATAGATTTTCTTCTGTTTCATGTTGCAGTCTCCTTAAAGTTCGTTCACCCATTCGCCCGTCTTGACACTTTCCTCACCGAAGCGTTCGCTCCAATCGGCAAGGTCGATGCCGCTAGGGGTCAGCACGAGCCACCCGTTGTCGTTCGGGAAAGCGATGACCACCTCGGTCGGGGCGGTGCAGCCGTTCAAGTCCTCGAGGTCGCGGGGCGACACATTGTATTCGAGTTTCTGCATGCCCGCCATGAGTTTGTCACGGGCTTCCTTGGTTCCAAATGCGATTACCATGTTGTTGTCTCCTTTGTTGATTGTTATGCCATCACGATGTTCCACCGGGTGACCGCGTTCGGGTCACACCGGGAACACGGTTGGACTACAGGTCTAAATCCTCGAACTCGAAGTCAGTTTGGTCACCATTCGGCTTGGTGACATAGATGTTCATGATATGATCCCAATAATGAGGCTTCAAATGCTCCATGAACATCATCAACTTGGTCGGGTCATCGGTGCTTGGGTCATACATGAGTTCGTTCAACCCAGGAACAGTGGATTCGTCCTGGTATATGTAAGTACGCAGGGTAATCTTGCAGGGGGCAAGTTCCTCGCACCGCTTGGTGATGTACTCACACATATCGTCAATGATTTCGTGGCTAGGTGAACGGCATGGGCCATCATACATAACCTTTTCGCCATTTTCACGCAGAATGTAAAGGGTCACAGCCATATCTCACCCCCTTACCCGTAGACCACATCGCCGAAGATGCAGCAGTCGATGAGGTTCATGCCCGTGCAGAGGTCGTTGTTGCCGTCGATGTAGTCCTTGTAGGCATCGGGGGCCTTTTCGAGCAGGGCATCGAGGCCCTTTTCTAGGACTTCCATGTTGAAGTCGTGGTCTTTGCCTTCGGGGTCGGTGACCACGATGGGCATACCGCGTTCGAGCATGGTAGCGAAGATGCGTTCGATATAGGTTCCGTCCTTGCCATAGACATCGAGGCAGATGGCCTTGGCCTTGTCGTAGTCTGCATCGTTCTTGGCGTTGATGGCGTAGCCCGTGCCCGTGAACATATCGGACAGGAAGTCATCGAGTTCCATCTCGCAGAGTTCCGCGAATTTCTTGAAGTTCATTGTTGTCTCCTTGGTTGAATGTGCTTCCACGATGTGCCACCGGGTGCCACGGATCGGGGCACCTCATGGCACACGGTGGGCTAAAGCAAAAAATAAAAAATAAAAAGTGCCCAAATGGGCACTTGTTTACTTCTTCTTCGGGGCTTCACGCCAACCGATGCCCTGGAAAGGCTTGGAGGGCTTTTCAGCCTTGTCCGCTTCATCGAAAATCTTGCCGATTTCCGCGAAGATTGCGGGGAGCACCTTGGAATTGATGCGCTTGGCCTCGCGGGTGTTCTTGATGACCTTGACACACGGATTTTCCCCGTAGTTGGACTTACCGCGTCCGAGGACTTCGGCGGTCTCGCGGAGGGTGTAGGCGGTAGCCATCAGTTCGCAGAGGCGCCATACCTGCTTGTCGGTGAAGCGGCACATACGGGTGCCCTTTTCGGCCTTGCGCGGGTGGCCCCAGATGTCGGTGGTCGGTTCGCCAAAGGTCTCGATGAACCAATCGTGGGCGTTCTTGTTGCTTTCGGCGACACGGTATTTCCAATGGGTATGGGAGTCGATGTCACGGGCCGCGGAGGGGGTCAGGTCGAACCGCATGGTCTGGAGGTAGCCGAAGCCCCAATACCAGCCACAGTCCCAGGAGGGCTTTTCGAGCCATACGCGCTTGCCGTTATTGTCCTTGCCAATGAGGTAGTAATCTTCAGTGTTCATCGCTGTCTCCTTTGTTGATTGAACACACTCACGATGCGTCACCGGGTGCCCACGACCGGGACACATGGCGAACACGGTAGGTAGTAGCCCCAAGCGGGATCGAACCGCTGTTTCGGGAATGAGAATCCCGCGTCCTAGCCGCTAGACGATGGAGCCGTGTGCGTTCCCCGTGCGTTAAGGAGCCTCCGACCGCACCGCACGGGGAACGGCTTTGTTCAACCTGCGGTCGTGGCGTCAATTATTTTTCTTCCGAGGGGGCGCACTCGAAGTCGTAGAAGTCCTCTTCGCATGAGGTGCACTGCCATCGGTAGTCACCCACATCGGAATCTTTCACACGCTTTCCACAATGAGGGCAGAAGCGGTCGCTCGCATTGGTAATGAGTTCGTCAATGAGCCAACGCACGGACTTCCTGCCGACCTCGGCACCATCGAGAACCACCTCGCGTTCAAAGGAAATAATTATTCCGTCCAAATCTTCCTGCTCACGGGCTGCTGCTCGCTTGGCAAATTCCTTTGCCTTTTCCACATCGGGGAACACGCGCTTGTAGGCGTGGCAGGCTTCATCTTCGGGGTCATCGGGACGACGGATAACGATGAACTGGTGCATTATGCGTTCTCCTTTGCCTTTTTGGGCTTGATGAACTTGTTCCACCCTTTCCACCAATACGGAACATTGTCCACGAGGCGCTGCCCGTCATTGTAGAGGCCGCTAATGTCGATGGCGATGGGGCAATCCATGAGGAACACGCTCGCATCGGTGAGTTCCTCAAAACTCTTCTTGCACTCGCCCGTTTCCACGGCGAAGTCATCGGGGAAGTCCACATCTTTCGGGACGGCATACGCGCCGTTATCGTTATAGCTGTCGAAAATCAGCTTGAAGCCCGCTTCTTCGAGAAGTTCCTGCCCCTGCTTCAACAGATCGAGAGCCTTGAATACTTTTTCCTGTCTTGTCATGTCGTTGTCTCCTTTTGATTGATGCCCACACGATGTTCCATCGGGTGCCCGCCATCGGGGCACCTGGGGAACACGGTTGCCCTAGAGGGTGATGCCGTTCTCCGCGGCCTTTGCCCTCAATTCGGGGCTTACGACCTGGTTGAGCCACAGTTGATAGATGTGCTCGTAGTCGAGGGCAAGCATTTCGGAAAGGCGGGTGAAAAGGCGTTCCCTCACGAGGGAATCCCCCACGCCCATGTAGTCATAGATGTCACCGCCTTTGGCCATCGTTTCCAACGCACCCGCGAAGTTGCCAACGAGTTCGGGGCCGAGGTCATCTGTCGGGTAAGCCTTGACATACCACTTCCTGATGCTTGCGGAAAAATTCTTGTCTGCCATGTTGTCTCCTTGATTGAATGTGCTTTCACGATGTGCCACCGGGTGCCACCCATCGGGGCACGCCGGGCACACGGTAGTCTTACTTGCCCTGGCGGGGCGCCTTTACGCGCTTCACATGGAGAGTGCCATCTGCCCCTGCCACAAGCATCGGGGCGCTGTATGTTTCTTCCTTTCTCATAGTTTCTCCGTTAAAATGATGTGATATAGCCTTCTTCCCGAAGTTCGGGGTCAAGTTTCATTGTGTTCACAAGGTCATAGTATGCTTGGTTGGCCTCATGAAATTCCTTGGAGGATATGGACGGGATTTCAATGCCATCGGCATTTACCGCGCTCACGAAGTGACCGAGCGAATTGCTGCGGACTTTGAGTTTGCCACCGAGTTCCTTGGCTTTCTTGCGATAGTCTTTGAGCTTCATGGTTAGTCCTCCACGGGCAAGATTGTGTAGACGGAAGCCGAGAAGTCGTTGATGTCGCCGATGTAGCCCGTGGCCACCTGCAAGCAGTGAAGCAACCCGTCCTTGACACTCTTCTCGATGGTGTCGGGATTGATTTCATCGTCATGGGCATCGGTCACGGTGCGACCGCTTTCGGTGTTCTCGTCATAGAGTTCCTTGAACTTCTTGGCGCACTCCTCGATGGTTCCCGCGAAGGTACGGGTAGCGGGATAGTCCGAGGTGCACTCGGGATTGGTTTGGTGGTTCACGATGATATACTTGCGTTCCATGTTGTCTCCTTGGTTGAACAGCCCCACGATGTGCCACCGGGTGCCATGGATCGGGGCACCGGGGGCACACGGTGGGCAAAAGGCAAAAATTAAAAAATTAAAAATCCCCCGAAGGGGATTGGGTTAGATGGTGATTGAGTTGATGGTGTAGCACCTCTTGCTTCCGTCACCCCAAATGACTTCCACAAATTGGCAGGCTGCGGGCTTCAAGTTCTTCATCACATATTCGTAGACTTCTTTCCAAGTCTCGAAGTGGACTTCGGCTTCATCATTGAGGGCAAACTCTTCGCCGTCCTTGCACATTTCGGCCACATCTTTTGCCAAACTTTCACGGGCTTCTTCCGCGTTGATGTAGAGTTCGGTGTTCCCATCATCGTCCTGGAATACCCCGTTGGCGTATTGGAAATGCCCATTTTCGTCCGTGTCGGCCTGTGTCACGATGTAATACTTACGCATGGTTTCTCCTTAGATGGTGTGGATAGTGAACACATTCTCATAGGTTTCACCCGTGGGAAGTGTATGTTTCAGGTCGATGCAGGTGGCGCCGTCAGCAAGCGCGGAGCATACCCCGAACACGGAGCGTTCGATTTCGTTGCCCTCGTGGTCGGTGATTTCCACGGTCTTGCCGATTTCATCGGCCATGGCGAGTTCCGTGGCAACCTCGTCCGAGATGGCGGGAATGAGGTCATCAAGGCTTTCGCCCGTGGCTTCAATGACGGCGGGGATAAGGTCTCCATCGCTTCTGTCGGTGGAGTAGAAAGTGCAAATCATCATGGTGTTGTCTCCTTTTGAATGATGTCCTCACGATGTCCCGCCGGGTGCCCTCTACCGGGGACTGTTCTCTACACGGTTGGGAACTGTCCGGCAGAGACGAGCCTGCAACGCGGAATACTTGCGATTAAAAAATTTGTCAAATGTCATGAAGCCGCAGACTTCGAGACCGAGGGAACGGGCGACCCGTCTGAAACGGGCGTCCGTCTGTCCGATAGTGTCATGCTCCACTTGCTTGATTGCGGGGCATTTGAGCATTAGTATTCCTCCACGATAAGCCCGATGTAGGTGGTTTTCTTCTGCCCATCATCGGTCATGATTTTCGCCTTGCCCTCTTTGTTAGTTCCGAGGTAGGTTGCATAGCCGTAATCCACACTGAACACCCTTGCACCCTTCTTCGGTGCCTTCACCTCGTCGGAGTAGTATGGAACACCGAACGCACGGAGCGCTTCTTCCTCTTCACGCCAAAACGCGGCATCGAAGTCATCGTTGGAACGGATATAGTCCTTCTCGTATTGAGCCATGGCCTGGCTCATTTGGTCGGCGATGGTCTGCATGGTTTCATCGGAGAGATACCAGCACTGCATCGGTTCGAACACATCTTCGAAGTCGGAACGGCAGATTTCGTGCTTGCGCTTCGGCTTCACCGGGTCCTTGACGGCAAAACCCTTGTCCATGTGGGCCTTGTATTCCTTGTCGGTAGTTCCGATTGCCTTGCCGAGTTCCGCAAACGGGATTCGGTTTCCAATCTTGATTTCCTGCTTTTTCATGTTGTGTCTCCTTGCTGAATGATTGTGCTTTCACGATGTTCCACCGGGTGCCCTCGTCCGGGGCACACCGGGAACACGGTTGGACGATTACCTGCGAAGTTCGTCCGCTAGTTTCCAATAGGCTTCAAGGAACTCGGCCTTGGTGACATTTCCGAGCGGAATGTCCTTGGGGAATACCTTGTCGCTCTTGTAGTCCTCGGCGATGATAACATCATCGGGATAGGCACGGGCGTATTCGATGTAGCGCTTCCGTCTATCGGTAGATACGCCGTTGTAAACATAGGTGAGCAGGTCAAAGTCATAGACGGACTTGGCGCCGTTGGTAGAGTAAAAACCTACTCCGCGAACTTCAAAACTTTCGATTTTGATGAACTCCTTGATGTGGCTTTCCAAAGTGCGGTCGATGAAGCAAGACTTGTGCCCGTCAATTCGGCGAACGGCCTTGGTAAAGAGCGCGGGGGACTTGTCGGCATACTTCTGTGCAAGTCGGTCGGCTTCCGTGACCTCGTTGAGCACCACTTCCTCGCTTCCGAGTTCGTCCACCTTGATGTAGGACGAGGAGGAGAGCAGCCGTTCGTTCTCTTGGAGCATCGCGTTCACCTTGTCCATGGTTGCCTTGGCGATGGCTTCCGGCAGGAGCCATTCATCGGCATAGACCTTTTCGGTATCGTGTTCATCGTAGAACGGGGCACAATGGAACTTGCTGCGGTGGTCGGGATATTTGGAACCCGCTTCCTTGACCGCATCGTTGAACATCTTGTTCACACGGTTCAAGAGGGAACTGAAATTGTCGCAGGTGCGATACGGGGTTCTTGCGTCTACGCAGAGTTTGGTAATCTTGATGGTGTTTGGCATCGCTGTCTCCTTTGGTTGAACATTCCCACGATGTATCACCGGGTGCCCATGTTCGGGGCACATAGGATACACGGTGGGACAAAGGAACCAAAAAATAAAAAATATCCACGGGGCAGGTTGCCCCGTGGTGGATTGTATCAAAAAGTTTACTTCTTTACTTTCGGCCTCCCGCTACGAGGGAAAAGTTAGCCCCCGGATAGAGTGTTCTCATCTGCGCCATGGCGAGCCACTTGGATTCGTCAAAGACGACCACATTTTCGTTGAATCCGTTGCGGTGGACAACGAAGTCAAACTGCTTTTTCGGTTCCTTGATAGCCATGCAGTCCTCCTTAATCCTTTACGATTGTGTGGAAGTTGGGGTCATAGATTTCAACGGGGAGGTCGATAAACTCGAACTCGTCGCTGACGTAAGTGTCGGCATCATCGCCCTGACAGCCGTCCACTTCGACGCGGAAACCCTGCGGGAGCAACCTGGTAGTATAGGTTTCCTGGTTGAGCAGGATATTCACCCCGTTCTCGTTCAGCAGGTCGGAAAGTTCCTTGACCTTGGCCAAAATCTTGTCGCGGACATCTTCGGGGACGGTGTTGATTTTAAATTCCATATTGCACTCCTTTGGTTGATTGTGCCATCACGATGTAGCACCGGGTGCCCCTGTCCGGGGCGCACCTGGAACACGGTCGGTCACTTCTTGCTCATCTTGTCATTGTTTGCTTTCTTTATCTCGCCCACTCTCGCATTGACTGACTTCTTGGCACTATCGGCGGTTTCCTTGGCTTTCTTGGCTATCGCGTCCTTGGCGTCTATCGCGACCGCCTTGGCCTTTTCCGCTGCCGTGTCAAGGGCTTCGCCACCTTTTTCCTTGACCACTTCACCCGCGCCGGAAGCGACTTCCGTGGCGACTTCCATGGTGGTCTTGGCTGCATCGGTGACTACCGCGCCTACGAGTTTGCCCGTGGACTTTGCTGCTTCCTTGGCTGCTGCCTTGGAATCTTCGCCACACCCTACGAGCATGGTGAGGGCGAGAAGCATGATGGTGATGATTGAGATATTTCTCATTGTCTGTCTCCTTTGGTTGAGTGTTTCATTTGATTGTGCTTTCACGATGTCCCACCGGGTGCCTCCGGTCGGGGCACACCTGGGACACGGTAGGAAAAGATGCCCACGGGTGACGGCATTGTGTTGTGGCAAAGTGTGCCGAACGCCACCCGTGGGCCTCCCCGAGGGAAGCGGGGAGTTAATACTTGTCCTCCTCGATTTCGTAGGCAGCGAGTTTCCCGTCCTTCTTCCATTCGCCAAAGACGCAGACAATCATGAGGCACTTCCACTTCCCATTGACCTTTGAACGGATAGTGAAGTGATGGCGGGCCTGCGGGAACTTGGTGTCGAGGGTATCGTTGCCCTCGTAGCCCGCGATGGTGTCCGCACCAAAGGCTTCAATGCCGAAGCGTTGCAGGGCGAGAACGAAGTCCTCGATATTGAAAAGTATCGGGTTATCGTCATCGAGTGTCTTGAACTGCGCTTCTAGGCGTGTGATGATATTCATGGGTTCCTCCGTTATCCGAAGATTACATAGAATTTGCGTTCCACGATGTCCTCGCCGAACTTCGCCATCATGGCCTTGTAGGCCTTGGTGGGCTTGTAAAGGTCGCGGTGGTAGAAGTTGAAGAAGAGGCCGTCCACATCATCATAGCAGTCGCCATCGTCGTTCGCATCGTGATAGTTGATGTAGAGGTCGATGTCCGTCTCGTCCTTGAACTTCTTGGCAATCTTGTCCCACAAGGCTTTCAGTTCCTTGAAGCGCTTGCTCTCCTGGTCAATGTCGCGAATGTCCTCGCCCGAAACCGTCATGGCGAGTTCATCGTAGTCTGCCGTTTCACATTCGGAAAAGCGGTAGTTCGTGAACTTCTTGATGAAGTTATTGACAAGCCTCTTGTCCTTGACCACCTTGATGAGGTTTTCCTTGCTGATGGTTTCCGCATAATTTGCACCATAACCTGTGCTCATGGGTTGCTCCTTGCTTGATTGTTGAACAAGCCCACGATGTTCCACCGGGTGCCATCGATCGTGGCACACCGGGAACACGGTGGGCTGAAGGTTCCGTCGGGAAAAAATAAGTGCCCATACGGGCACTAGGTTCTACTTGCGGTTTTGGGGGTCGCCATAATGTTCATGGAGTTTTTCCGACACCATGTCGATGATTTCATCGGCGAGGTTGCACTTGATGTGTTCGAAAATCGGGCACATGACCTTGTAGATGAACTCCGCGTTATCCTTGATATACTTGGCACGGGCGGCTTCATCGTCCCCGACCATTTCCGGTTCGCCGTTGAGGGCGGCAATTCCGTGGAAATTTACAACGCGGTTTCCGAGTTCGGTCAGAAATTCCGTCATGTTCACCCTCTCGTTGAGTTCGCAGACGAGGGAGGGAACATTCACCCCGTTGCCCCATTGGTCGCCATCTTCCTCGAAGCCGATGTCGAAGCAGTCGATGTAGTTCGGGTGGTCTGCGCTCTTGGGGGCGATGTAGATGTAGGAAATGTGGCCATATTCAAGTAGACGGAGGCTTTCCACATTGTTCGGGGAGCCGTCCCACCTGAACTCCTTGCAATCAGCGTAGAGTTTTTTGCCTTCCCAATAGAGGTCGCCGTTCACCTCAATCTGCGTGTTGAACTCATGGATTAACTTGGTGATGGAACGAATGTTGATACCGCCGAACTCGTCGAAAATCTCGGTGAGGCGGGTTTCAAGTTCACGGACTTCTTTTGCGACCGCGTTGAGGGTTTCGGTCTTGATGGTTTTGAGTTCTCTATTCATGTTGGCTCCTTTGTTGAATGAATGTGCTTCCACGATGTTCCACCGGGTGCCCATCACCGGGGCACACCGGGAACACGGTTGGGCTACTTGACTTCGAGGATCTTGCAGAG
>Ga0326513_10001620_pt1 | contig 17255 bp, 22 predicted proteins | sample 2_2465_0518_D_FD_203654 | JGI IMG/M metagenome (GOLD analysis project Ga0326513, IMG submission 203654) | Bovine rumen microbial communities from UC Davis, California, United States - 2_2465_0518 | ecosystem: Host-associated > Mammals > Digestive system > Stomach > Rumen | place: USA... | reverse complement strand
GCACAGGATTCCAAAACTCCCTATCGCCATCAAAATGGCGAAAGCACTGCATACAACAGCTGAATACATTATGGATCAGGAAACTGATGACCAGGAAACAGCCTATTATCGTGCATTGCGATGTGCTGAGCAGTTTGCTTCCGAGTGGTCGAAAGATCAGAAGAAGGCATTGATTAATGCCATTTTAGAGTAATATACAGTTTTTATACCAGATCTTTGTGTATATTATGGATCGATATTTCTTGCTATATATACCGTTTAGAGTGATTAATATAGTACCGCAAGGAAACCACACAAAAAACGGAGGGCAAGACAATGACAGAACTTCAGAACTTCCTCGATGGATACGGATTCGGGATCAGCGTAAAGGAACTGGCACACAGAGCTTACCGCCACATGGAAAGCAAAGGCCACAAGGTTTGCATGGTCAACGAGCGCTACCTGGAGGTCGATGGAACTACATACCTTTTCAGCAAGAGCAGGAAGCACGGGCACTGGATCGCAAAGGCATTTTAAGGAGGGGCGGGAGTAAAACAAAGGTTGATGCAATTTCAAGGTAAAACTGTTAAAATGAGGGTAGAACAATCTACCCTTATTTTTTTTTGTGGAGAAAGGAGCGAAATGGTAAAAAAAGAATTTGTAACACTGCCGCTGGATGCGATCATTCCATATGAGAAAAACCCAAGAATCAATGATGATGCTGTGGCAGACACCATGGAAAGTATCAAACAGTGCGAGAATCTTGACCCGATTGAGATTGATGAAAAGAACGTCATTCTCTCCGGCCACACGCGCCTGAAAGCGCTGAAGAAGCTGGGCTATGCGGAAACAGAATGCGTAAGGTATTCCGGTCTCTCAGAGGATCGTAAAAAGAAATACCGGATCCTTGCCAACAAGGTGGCGGAGAAATCAAAGTGGGACATTGACCTTCTGGCCGGTGAATTGGATGGGCTGGACTTTGACGGTTTCGATTTCGGCTTTGATGTTGATCTGGATCAGCGAGAAGAAGATCCTGTGGAAGTGCGAGAGGACGATTATGAACTTGTCCTGCCGGAAAAGCCGAAAAGCAAGCCGGGAGATATCTACCAGCTTGGACGGCACCGCCTTATGTGCGGCGACAGCCTGTCTCCTGAAAATATCGCCTTGCTGATGGACGGATGCATGGCAGATATGATCCTGACGGATCCTCCATACAATGTGGACTATGAAGGAACCGCAGGGAAGATCAAAAACGACAATATGGAGGATGAACACTTCCGCAAGTTCCTGACAGATGCATTCAAAGCTGCGGACGGAGTTCTGAAGCCAGGCGGCGCGGTCTACATCTGGCATGCGGACAGCGAGGGTTTCAACTTCCGTGCTGCATGCAAGGACGCGGGATGGAATGTCCGGCAATGCCTGATCTGGAACAAAAACAGCCTCGTTATGGGACGCCAGGACTACCAGTGGAAACATGAACCGTGCCTCTATCTGTGGAAGGAAGGAGCCGCGCATTTCTGGAACAGCGACCGGTCCCAGACAACTGTGATCGACTGCGACAAACCGAAAAAGAATGACATCCATCCAACAATGAAACCGGTGAAGCTGTTCGACTATCTTATTCAGAACAGCAGCAGGAAAGATGAAATTGTCCTGGACATGTTCGGCGGCTCCGGCACAACCATCATCGCATGCGAGCAGGACGGACGGTCCGCAAGGGTGATGGAGCTAGATCCAAGGTATGTTGACGCAACTATAAAACGATATGAAGAATTCACAGGAGAAAAGGCGGTGCTGATCAATGGTTAAAAAAGAACTTGTCAAATATCGCAACGGAGTGGTTTGAGAAGAGGTGATATAATGCGGAAAACAATGAATCTGACGCTTTTCTATGCGCTCGGGGGACAGATCGAGCATGAGCTTGTGTATGAGGGTGAGTCGATGATTGATATAGCACGTCAGATTGAAAGTGATGAAAACATGTTGCTCGATTATATGCGCTCGGGGGACAGCAAGGGCGAGAAATGCTTTGTCCTTGGTGGCTTCATGTTCAGGAAGGACGGTATTCTGGCTGCGCAGATCACGGAAGGGGTGATATGATGGCTCAGAGGGGAAGACCGCTTAAGGAATTTGACAAGAAGACGTTTGAGGATCTTGTCAGCCTTGGATGCTCACAGGAAGAAGTCTGCTGGTTCTTCCGAGATGAAAACGGGAAACCGGCAAACATCGACACGCTGTCAAGATGGTGCAAGAGAACGTTCGGTCTAAATTTTCAAGAGTATTATAAAAGTACAGGGCTGATGGGCCTGAAAATCAAATTACGCCGAAACCAGTTCAAATTATCCGAGAAATCGGCAGCTATGGCTATCTTCCTGGGCAAAAATTACCTAAACCAGAAAGATTCTGTCGAGTACGAAGACACCACCGCGCTTGAACGGCTCGACGCAATTTTGGAAGGGCTGAAGAAGAAGGCAGAGGAAGAAAATGAACAAGCCGCAGAATAGTTACTGTGTCTATATGCACAGAAACAAAACAAATGGAAAATTATACATCGGTATCACACGACAAGATCCTGCGCGAAGATGGCAGAATGGACACGGATACGATCATACGTATTTTGGAAATGCTATATTGAAATATGGATGGGATGGTTTCGACCATGAAATCATAAGTAATGGCCTTACGAAAAAACAAGCATGTGAACTTGAAATCCATATGATAGCCAAATACAAAACAAATCAGCGTGAATTTGGATATAACATTTCAGAAGGTGGACAAACTTGTGATTGCGTAATTTGTAAAACCGGTGAGGATCATCCCAATCATCAACGCGTAAAAATGATAGATCCATGCACAGGTGAAATAGTTCGTATTTTTGGCTCACAAGCAGAAGCAGCTCGTATACTGGGTATAAACCGAAAAGGAATAACGAAAGCATGTCTCGGAATTGGTGTCGTTACATATCGTGGTTATATTTGGGAATACGCCGACAAAGACTATGAAAAACCAGGCAATCCAGGCGTTGGCAATTATAAGCATGATAAAATTCAAAAACCAATTAAAATGATTGATGTGGATAAGAGCATCCATGAATATAAAAGCATAAAAGAAGCGGGAGCTGCATTAGGAATGCGGCCAAATACAATAGCAAGATACTTGAGCAGAATTCGTAAAGATCATTCTGGAAGGAGGTGGTGCTATGTTTGAGCTTGATTTTTCATCGAAACAGAATGAATATATTTGCAATGCTAACCGAAGATGGAATCTCAAGGTCGGCTAGGTGCTGTGCGCTCCGGGAAATCCTTCGTAGACGTGAATTACATGATCCCGCAACGGCTGGTCAGCATGAAAGACAAGACAGGACTCAACCTGATCCTTGGTGTCAGCCGAGAAACCATCGAGAGAAACGTGCTGCAGCCGATGCGGGAAATGTATACGGACCGTGTGGTGGGTGCGATCAATGGCCGGAACGTCGCAATGGTCTGTGGTGTCCCTGTTTACTGCCTGGGCGCGGAGAAGATTTCCCAGGTTGCAAAGATACAGGGTATGTCGGTCAAGTATTGCTATGGTGATGAAATTGCGAAATGGTCGCCTGAAGTCTTCGCCATGCTCCAATCGCGTCTCGATAAACCATACTCTTGCTTTGATGGTGCTTGTAACCCGGAGTACCCAGGGCATTGGCTCAAAACTTTCATAGACCGCAAAGATATTGATATCTATGTGCAGAAGTACACGATTTTTGACAATACGCATTTGTCTCCAAAGTTTGTCGAGGATCTGTGCAAAGAGTATGAGGGTACAGTTTACTATGGACGCTACATCAAAGGTGAATGGACGCTTGCGGAAGGTCTGATCTATCCCAAGTTCGAGGATGCCATTCAGACGCCACCAAAGGGCATAGGAGACGAATACTGCATATCAATGGACTATGGGACCATGAACGCTTTTGCGGCGCTTCTGTGGGCAAAATATGGAGATACGTGGTATGCTGTGAGAGAGTATTATTACTCAGGACGCGAAGAAGGTGCGCAGAAGACGGATGAAGACTATGCGAAAGATATTGACACATGGTGTGCGGATATCGAACCTCCTCCGGGTGGAAAGCTGCCGGTTATCATTGACCCGTCTGCCGCTTCATTCATTGCATTGCTGCGGAAACGAGGTCACAGGTACAAAGTCATTAAAGCTGACAATGCTGTGGCAGATGGGATCCGGGAAACAGCAAATGCGCTCAGTAACGGATACATGAAAATCTCACCTGAGTGTAAAAAGTGGAAATGGGAAGCCGGAGGGTACGTCTATGATGATAAATCCCTGGATGATTCGCCGCTGAAAATCAATGATCATTTGATGGATGCAACCAGATACTTCACGAAAACGAAGCACATTATCAGAAAAGCATTGAGGAGAAATGCCACATGATTTATACGTATCAGGATCTTTTAAAGATTGGCAACAATGAAAACAAACGGATGGAATTTATACAAACTGTTATCTATTCGCACAAAGAATCAGACATGTACAAAGAAGCGGTCACAGCTCAGGCGTATGATAAAAAACACAATGTGACAATTGTTAATTACCGGAAACTTTTATACACGATTTCCGGTGTTGCAGTGCCGGATAACTATAGCGCAAATTACAAGCTGTGTTCAAACTTTTTCAATCGTTTTGTGACGCAGCAGAACCAGTTTCTGCTTGGAAACGGCATCTCGATGACAGAACAAAGTGAAAAAGACAAACTTGGAAAAGACTTTGATACTCGCCTGCAGGAGCTTGGCAGAAATTCGCTTGTTGATGGTGTAAGTTTTGGGTTCTGGAATTATGACCATCTTGAAGTTTTCCGGCTGACAGAGTTTGTGCCGTTGTGGGATGAGGAAACAGGTGCGCTTGCTTCAGGTGTGCGCTTCTGGCAGATCGATCCGTTTAAGCCGCTTCGTGCAACACTGTACGAAATGGACGGATATACGGAGTACATCTGGCGCAATGGCAGCGGCGAAGTATACAAGCCAAAGCGCAAATACGTTCTGAACGTCGCACAAGCTCCTGTAGGCGATTTTGAAATTATAGACGGGTATAACTATCCATCTTTTCCAATCGTGCCGTTGTGGGGCAATCCTATGCGTCAGAGCGAGCTTGTAGGCATCCGGGAACAGATCGATTGCTATGATTTGATCAAGAGTGGTTTTGCAAACGACCTGGATGATGCCAGCCAAATCTACTGGACGATCCAGAATGCAGGAGATATGGACGATATCGACCTGGCACAGTTTGTTGAGCGGATGAGAACTATAAAAGCGACAGCCGTTGAAAATGAAGGGGCAAAAGCTGAATCACACACGCTGGAAGTTCCGTATGCAAGCCGCGAGGCATTGCTTGAACGCATCCGCAATGATCTTTATGATGATTTCATGGCACTCGATGTAAAAAACATTACAGGAGGTTCAGCAACAGCCACACAGATCCGTGCATCATATGATCCGATGAACAACAAAACGGATATGTACGAATATTGTGTTATGGATTTTATTGACGGGTTATTCTACCTTGTTGGCATTGAGTCAGAAGCATCCTTCACACGGTCCATCCTGGTGAATGCGCAGGAATCCATACAGGTTATTTTACAGTCAGCGGAATACCTGCCACGGGATTACGTCACAAAGAAAATTGTTGAGATCCTGGGCGATGGTGACAAGTATGAGGAAATCCTTAAACAGCTTTCAGAGGAAGAAGCGGACCGATATGCAGGGAGTGATGAAGAATGATACTCGATCCGGGCAGAAGGGAAACGGATGAAAGACTTGCGAAAATTGAAAAGAAATTGCATGAGATTTACAGCCAGTCATACAGCGAACTGAAAGAAAAAGCAGACAATTATTTTGAGAAATTCCGCAAAGCTGATCTGGAAAAAGCAAAACTTGTAAAGGCCGGTCAGCTGTCTGAGGAAGAATACCGGAACTGGCGCAGGACACAAATGCTCAGGGGAAAACATTGGAATACGCTCAAAGAACAGTCAGCATCATACATCCATAACGTAAACAAAATTGCAACCGCTTATGTCAATGACCAGTTACCTGACATATACACTCTGAATTACAATCTCAGTGCCAGGGATATTGAAAACACTGTGGATAAAATCTCGTTTGAGATGGTGGATGCAAGGACAGTGAAAAACCTGTCCCTTGCAGATGGTAAATCATTTTTGCCGTATAAGAAACTCGATCCAAGGAAAGACATTCCATGGAACATGCGGAAGATCAACAACGAAATGCTGCAGGGGGTCCTCCAGGGAGAAAGCATACCGGAAATAGCACAACGCTTTATCAATGTCGGCGTTGCCAATGAGGTCTCTGCCGTTCGTGCTGCGCGTACCATGATGACCACGGTGGAAAACAGTGCAAGGCTTGATTCTGCGAAACGTGCGCAAGAAAACGGTGTAATCCTGGGGAAAATATGGCTATCCGTTTCAGACAGCCGCACACGAGACTGGCATAAGCAGGCCGCTTATGATTATGCGGATCCGATTCCGATTGATGATCCGTTTATTGTGAATGGTGAAGAAATGGACGCTCCTGGTGATACGCGTGCATCCGGCTCAAATGTCTATAACTGTCGTTGTTCGCTGGGGCGTCGCGTGCTTGGGTTTAAGTCCATACTCCCACAGGATAAGCAAGGCAAGATAAAGGTGGTATTCGAAGATGAATAACATGACGATCAAAATTGAGGACCATACGCCTGAAGTGTTAGCAGCATTGCAAAATGCTATAGACAGGGCATTGGTTGCCATTGGTGAGGATGCTGAGACATATGCGAAAGAAACCATCACACAGAGTGGGCGTGTTGATACAGGCAATCTGCTAAACAGCATTAACCATAATGAGGGTGATGATTTTGTGGCCGTCGGCACTAATGTAAATTATGCGATCTGGCATGAAGTTGGAACGGGTGTTTATGCAGAAGACGGGAAAGGAAGAAAGAGTCCATGGGCATTCAAGGACAGAAATGGAGAATGGCATTACACAAAGGGTATAAAACCGCTTCATTTCCTTCGCAATTCCATTGCTGATCATGTCGATCACTATAAAGATTTGCTGAAGCAAAGCCTGGAAAACGCATAACACGAAACACAATTCAATACAATTTGATAACTGAAACAATAGTTAAAACCTACTAACAAAGTTTTACATACTTTATTAGTAGGTTTTTTATTTTTATTATTTTATTATTATTTATATTATTTTTATTTATATAGTGTGTAGCTAATGAATGAATGAAGTATAATAGTATAAAAGTCCCTATAGAGAAAAAATATAGTAGAGGTTTTAGGAAAATGAATGTAAATGATTCACTAAGTTTTCAGAAAATAAAAAGTATACGACGCACTTGTTAAAACAGGCATAAAATGTTATTATGTGAACATCCGAATAGCGAAGGAATGCTAACGAAGAACAGGAGGATGATGAATTGGCACTGAGCAGAAAATTTTTGTCTGCCATGGGTATTGAAGCGGACAAGATCGACGAGATCATCACGGCCCACACTGAGACTGTGGACGCGCTGAAGGACGAGCGCGACAGATACAAAGCAGACGCTGAAAAACTTCCTGAAGTCCAGAAGAATTTGGACGAAGCGAACAAAAAACTGGAAGAGGCTTCAAAGGCGGATGAGAAGGACAAGTGGAAGGTTAAGTATGACGCGCTGAAGGAAGAGCACGATCAGTACAAGGCCGGAATCGAGTCCGAAAAGACGAAACAGAAAAAGAGTGACGCTTATCGTGAACTGCTGAAAGAAACCGGCGTATCCGAAAAGCGGCTGGCTGCGGTCCTTCGTGTGACAGATCTGGACAAACTGGAATTTGGCGAGGACGGAAAGCTGAAAGACATTGATGATCTGAAAAAGTCAATCAAAGAAGAGTGGTCTGAATTCATCATGCAGCAGCAGGAACAGGGCGCACAGACTGATCACCAGAATCACCCGGAAGGAAACGGGAATAATGGTGGCGGCAATGCTCCGAGCATGGCAAAACAGGCAGCTGCGAAGTATTATGACATGCTGTATGGTACAAACACAAAAGCGGAGGAAAATAAATGAGTTTCATTGGCGATGTAAAGCAGGGGCTTGCATATGCTCCGGGATGGTTCCTCGCTCATGAGGAGTGTGAAAGAAAAACACGGCAGATCGCGCAGAATCATGCGCAGGTTGTGACCGGTTCGGACGGATCAAAGCATGTTCCGATGGGTGCTTTTTATCCGGCAAATGACAGTTCAACTGTCGAAGGAATTGTGTATGAGGATGTGGATGTCACAAACGGCGCGATGCCTGGTTCCGTAGTCCTTAGCGGCGTGGTGTATCTGGACAGGCTTCCGGCATCTCCGGGATCTGGTGTACAGTCTGCACTTGCAGCGAAGGGATTTACTTTTGTGACATCTGCTCCGACTGCCACAAGACCGGATTTCAGCGGAACAACAGGTGGCACAACAGGTGGCACAACTGGCGGAACAACGTGATGATGTAACGGAGTAATCAAATGCCTAGCTACGATGTGGGAAAAAACGAAGTTGTCAACTGGGTGAGGCAGAATTTTGCGGCTGATGCGCGTATACTGGATGTGGGTGCTTGCGATGGCAAGTGGAAAAACCTTCTTCCGGAATACGAAATGGATGCGGTTGAGGTGTGGAAACCTTACTGCAAACAGTTGAAGCCGATGTATAAAGAAGTGTTCAACATGAATATCATTGATTTTCGGTATCGGTTCTACGATTTGATTATCTTCGGTGACGTGATTGAACATATGACTGTAGAAGAGGCTAGAAAGGTTCTCGACTATGCGTACTGGAGATGCCATGATATGATTGTTGCTGTTCCATTCCTGTATCCGCAGGGAGAGTGGCAAGGCAATCCGTATCAGGCGCATAAACAGCCTGAGCTTACGGCGGAATTATTCGCTGAACGGTATAAGGGCTTTGAGGTTCTGCTCGACACTGGAAACAATTATTGTTATTACCACAAAAAGGTTACGGTATGAAGATTTTGATTGCGGTTCCGACATACGAAAACATCTATCCCGACACGTTTAAGTCAATTTATGATCTTGACAGAGGTGGTCATGAAACAGACTTCCAGTTCGTTCGTGGGTATGATGTGGCAAATGCCAGAAATCAGATAGGACGGCTGACACTTGATGGAGGCTATGATTATTGTCTGATGATTGACAATGATGAGGTTGTTCCAAAAGATGCGCTTGTCAATCTGATTGAGACGGATCAGAAATACAAACTGAAGCGCAGTATGGCTGTGGGATATAGCCTCACAAGACCGTCAAACAAACCGAATACGGATGGCAGAACATCCGCTTTCAAATGGGGCGGCAGAGATTATGTGAGGCAGGATGCGTATACGGCTGAGGAATTAAAGGAGCTTAGAGAGGGTGGCACATACAGAGTCCAGATTCGCGGGAGCGGTCTTGCATGTGCGTTAATTCACAGGGACGTATTTGAGGATATGAAATATCCTTGGTTCAAGTGGATTTTATATGACAGCGGTTCTCAGCTTTCTGAAGATCTGTATTTCTGCGAACAATTCAGCTCGGTTACAAGACCGATTTTTGTAGATACAAGAGTTTCCTGCGGCCACATGATGCGTCATATTGATTATGTTTGATAAAACGAGGTGAAAAAATGCCGAAAGTTACATGGGAAGACAATATCCTTGGATTTGTCACAAAGAAAGACTGGCTTGATATCGACTTCAGGATCACAAGACCGGATGATCCGGCAGACATGCTGTTTGATGACCGCAAGACTGAAAACCTTGTGGCTGAATGGCAGAGCATTGCTGCGGAATACCAGATTCCGGTCATGGCACAGTTCCACAGCTTCGATACGGAAGCGCAGAAGACGATCCGCGAGCCGATTGATACACATAACATTGAAAAGGGCCTGATCAAGGTCAAGATCGACCAGTCCGAGCGTATGAGAGCGCTTCTGCGGTCCGGCGTCAACGGTGACGAGCGTCTGTACGAATACGTCATCCGTGATGGTGTAAGGCTTGCGGAACAGGTCATTACCAGGACAAAGGTCGCAAAGAACGAGTTGCTTGCAACAGGACAGGTTACAATCAAGGAGAACAACCTTGACCTGACTGTTGATTATGGCGTACCGGAGGCAAATAAGGCAAAGACGCTTGATTTTGGTGCCAGTGCTGAAGAGGCAATCCCGGATCAGCTTCTGAACATCGTTACGGATGCGAAGTCGTCAGGGACAATCATCAATGGTATTTTCACTTCCGGTAAGATGATCCTGAAGCTGCGGAAGGACGCGAATATTCAGCGGATGATTAACGGCAACAATGGAGTCGGCGCAGTTGTCCGTATGCAGGATATGAGCGACTTCCTGCGTGAAGAGTACGGGATTACACGCGTTATCCCGAATGATTACACTTATCGTGTAAATTCGGAAATTGGCAATGACGGCAGACCGTCGTCGGATACTGAGTATTACTATCCGAGGAATAAGATTACATTCTTCGCCACAAACACGAACGGGCGCGTCGGCACTGGCCTTTGGGGTGATCCGCCTGAAACGGATGTGGCCAGGCTCCTGGATGTGGCAGGAAGCGGGGTTTCCCCGTATGTATACATCACTCAGTGGGCAGAAAATGATCCGGCAGTCCTTTGGACAAAGGCGTCCACGCTGTTTATGCCGGTGCTTTTCAATCCGAAGAGTCTTGTCATTGCGACAGCACAGGAGACACCTGCGGGGGCATGATATGTACAAAGTTATAAAGAGTTTTTCTGATATCCAGGATAACGGCTTTGTATACAGGGCGGGGGATGTATTCCCCCGCCTTGGCAAAGAAGTCACACAGAAGCGTGTGGATGAACTTGCATCGAAAAATAACAAGCGGAAAGAGGCGTTGATCCAGTATATCGAAGAGCATCATATTACTGAAAAATCCATTATAGAAGAGGCTCCTGTCGAAAGAAGGAGGAAGCGTAAAAATGCTGGAACAGATTCTCAGGTCGATTAAGAATTATTTTATCAAAGAGGTCTGGTCTGGCAATTTTAATATTTCAGACGGAAATTTGTCTGGAGTAGACTTCCTGAAGTCAGGGCAGTTTTTCAAGATATATGGATCGGACCTGAATGACGGTGTGTATGAGTATCCGGCAACGGATTTGAGAGACGAAACATTCAAAGGTGAGGTATGGGTTCTTTCTATCCCGCCTGAAATCATAGCACTTTCCAATGAAATCAGCGCGTGGGAAACGGCTAATGCAGACGCCCTGAAGTCCCCATTTTCGTCCGAGAGCTTTGGTGGGTACTCTTATTCCAAGGCAACGTCTGCAAGCGGTTCTGGAGGCTCTGGTGGCGTCACATGGGCATCTGTGTTTGCGAGCAAGCTGAGCAATTGGAGAAAAGCGCGTTATGATACGAATGTCGTCAGGAAAGAATGGGGGTGAGTAAGATGTCATTGCTTTCCGAGTTTATGACTTCATGCGTGATACTGAATAAGCAGACACAGGCAGATGGGTATGGCGGATACATCACAACCTGGATCGATGGGGCCGAGTTCGATGCGGCGATTGTGCTGGACTCATCCATGCAAGCCAGAATTGGAGAAAAGCAGGGCGTCACTGCATTGTATACGATTACGACTACGAAGGCATTGAACCTGCAATATCATGATGTTTTCAGGCGTGTGGAAGATGGGAAGATTTTCAGAGTTACTTCTGACGGTGATGATAAGAAAACACCTCCGAGCGCTGCAATCAACATGAGACAGGTATCTGCGGAAGAATGGGAGTTGCCACATGATTGATAAATGGCAAGGATTGCATTCATTTTGGAGCAGCTTTGATCTTCCTGCTTATGATGAAACAGATGTACCGGAAGACGCCACAATGCCTTATATAACATATGATGCAAGAGTGAGCGGATTTGAAGACACTACTGCTTTGAGTGCGTCTATATGGTATCGGTCTACATCGTGGGCATCCATATCGCAAAAAGTTGATGAAATTGCAAGGGCGTTAACTCCGTACAAACTCATTCCGCTTGAAGACAACCAGTATTTGTTTCTGATCCAGGGATCTCCATTTGCACAGCGGATGCCGGATGAAGATAGTGCAATCCGAAGAATATATATAAACGTGATGGGTGAGTATTTTACAAGATATTAAAGAAAGGAATTAAAAGATTATGGGAATGTTTACTGTCATTTCTGAGGATGTTTTTAATGAACTTCAGGTGGATGCAGGTGTGTTGCTGAATTCTTTCAATCCTGCCAGTCCTACTACGCCAACATCACAGAATATCATTACAGCTACAACAGGAGGCATAACAGCATCATGCACTCCGACGTATGAAGATTTTTTTGCAGATGTTGATAATGCACCAAACAATGTTATGGAAGGCAAACGGATCACCGGATGGGATTGCAAGTTTTCTACGACAGCAATCGGTACATCACCTGAATTGATCAGGCTTTCTCTGGGTGCTGCGGATGTGACGGCTTCAAGTGGAAAAATTGCACCGCGTAGGAATTTAAGCCTTAGCGACTTTGATAGCAGCATCTGGTGGGTCGGAGATAGATCAGATGGAGGTCTTGTTGCGATTGAATTGAAAAATGCACTTTCAACTAGCGGCTTTTCGTTGAAGACTACAAAGAATGGCAAGGGCCAGATCGCACTGGAACTGACCGGGCATGTATCTATTAGTGCGCAGGATGTTGTTCCGATGGCATTCTACAGCATTGAGGGAACTACAGGAACTACAGGAACGACAGGAACGACGTGAGGGTGATACTTAATGAAAAAGTTATCAGAAATTAGAGGCGATGATGCATTAGATGTCCTTGCAGAAATTCTTGAGCCAGTATCCGAGATTTTTACAGATAATGATTTTGTGGACAAGATTCGTAAGGAAAAGAAAATCCAGGCAGCATCTATTATTTTAAAGAACCATAAGGCTGCGATTTTGAAAATACTTGCAATACTAAAAGGTGTTGATCCTGGCGAATATAATCCATCTTTGATTGAACTTCCTATGCTTGTGCTTGGGCTTATGAATGATCCTGAATTGCTTCCGGTTTTTCACTTAGCAGGGCTGAAGATATCTTCTGGCTCTGCTATGGAGAATACAGAGGAGACAGAACACGAATAAAGCCATTTTTAAAGTATGCACTTGCTCGTAAAAAGCATGAGGATAACGATGCTATATATAAACTGTATATATCGGATGCATTAAAAGCTGCTTACAGCTTAAACATGAGATATGCAGATTTAAAGATTGGTGATTTGAAAAATAACCAACCAAAAGAAACAGGCGAAGAAATCATAAACAGGATTTGTAAAAAAATCGAAGGATTGAAATGAGTAATGTTATTTTTGAGCTTGAGGCGTTGTTATCCCTCAACAGACAAGGTTTCGATAATGATCTAAATGATGCCGAGAGTAAGATGAGTGCTCTCGGCTCCGGTCTTTCTACAATAGCGAAAGTTGGAGCAGCAGCAGTTGGGGCAGCAACTGGTGCTGTCGTTGCATTTGGCAAATCATCTATCGATGCAGGAATGGATTTCGATTCTGCAATGGCTCAGGTTGCTGCAACAAGCGGCAAAAGTGTGGATGAAATATCTGATCTGAGAGATTTTGCACAAGAAATGGGGTCTAAAACTGCATTCTCAGCAACAGAAGCAGCAGAGGCTTTGAACTATATGGCTCTTGCCGGATATGATGCAGAAACATCAATGCAGATGTTGCCAAATGTCCTTGATCTTGCTGCTGCTGGCGGCATCAACCTTGCATCGGCGTCTGATATGATTACTGACGCACAGTCAGCTCTTGGTTTGTCGCTTAATGGTACATCTGCTATGGTAAACGAAATGGCAGCTGCATCAAGTCATAGCAATACAAGTATAGCGCAATTAGGAGAGGCATTTCTTACAATCGGTGCAACAGCAAGAAATGTTCGAGGCGGCACTTGGGAGTTATCTACTGTTCTTGGTGTTTTGGCTGATAACGGCATAAAAGGTGCTGAAGGTGGTACGCACCTTAGAAATATGCTTCTCTCGCTTCAAAATCCAACTGACAAAGGTGCGGCAGCTTTAGAGGCTTTGGGCGTATCCGTATATGATGCTGATGGAAACATGAGATCGCTAATTGACATCATATTAGATATGCAAAAAGGTCTTAGCGGAATGGATCAGCAATCTCGTGATACAATGCTTAATGGCATTTTTAATAAAACGGATTTGGCTGCTGCTAATGCTTTGCTCGGAACATCGGCTGATAGATTTTATGAACTTCAAACTGTTATTGGTCGAGGTATATCTTTAGGAGACGCAATTACTGATGAAGGTATGACAGAAATGCGTGATAAGTTCTTAGAGATATATAATCGCGTTGGTGGAGATACTAAGAAATTTTCTGAAGAAGCAAAGGCTTATTTGGAAGATTCTTTTGATATCAATGAAGAAGATAGTATAGCTGCGATAAACAATTTCGCTGAAGCTATAAAAAATGGCACAACTGATGCAGAAGAACTGAAACAGGTGCTGGAAGAAACTGGTGGAGCAGCTAAACAAATGGCTGAAACACAGCTTGATAATTTGGCTGGCGACATTACACTTTTTCAATCTGCACTTGAAGGCGCAAAGATTGCCGTATCTGATCAGCTCACGCCTACGCTTAGAGAATTTGTACAGCTTGGCACAAGCGGATTAAGCGAAGTCACACAGGCATTCAAAGAGGGTGGACTTGAAGGGGCAATGACTGCTCTTGGGGATTGGCTTAGTCAAGCACTCGATAAATTGATAGAAATGCTGCCCAAGGTTGTGGATGCAGGCGCTAAACTGCTAACTGCTTTGATAAAGGGAATATCAGATAATATCCCAAAAATCATAGATGCAGCATTGCAAATTATTACAAGCCTTGCCAACGCCATTATGCAAAACCTGCCAACTATCATTGAAGCAGGTGTTCAGGCAATTTTGCAATTCCAAAAAGGTTTGGCGAATACGATTCCAAAGCTAATGCCAACAGTAATTGATATGGTGATGTCTATCATAGATACATTGGTTAATAACTTACCATTATTGGTGGAGTCCGGAATCAATCTTTCCTTAGCAATCATTACTGGAATGATTGAAGCATTGCCTAAAATTATTGAACGCTTACCTGATATTATAGTTGCTATAGTGAACACGTTTATTGCTGCCATTCCTAAAATTGCAGAGGCAGGATTCAAACTCTTTGTCGCGCTTGTTCAAAATCTTCCTGCAATCATAAAAGGGATACTTGTTGCTGTAACTCAAATCGTTTCGGGTATCCTGAACGCATTTATGGGATATGTAAACGAGTTTGTAAAAGTTGGTATGAACTTAATAATGAGCATTGGCAGGGGCTTTGCGAATGCTGTGGGAAGTGTCATTGAAAGCGCCAAAGGCGTAGTGAGTAACATTGTTGGCGCAGTAAAGGGATTCTTTGGTATTGCTTCTCCATCCAAGGTATTTATGGAAATAGGCGACTTCCTGATGAAAGGTCTTTCTGAAGGTATTCTTGACGGTCTTAGCGGTGTTGAGGACGCAATGGACGATGTAAACGATGCTCTGGCAATAGATGATGGAAGCGTTTTTGGTGATGATTTTGTAACGACCACAACAACTGTGCGCGATACGGAACCACCTACTGACAGCCTGATCCCCACGCAGACTGAAGCGGATCGAAACATCGTAGTAATTTTAGAGCTGGATGGTGTTGAAGTTGGTAGGACCGTTGCTCCGTACATCAATCGAGAATCAAGGCGAGTTGGCGTACAGCTTGCAGGAGGTATGGCGTAAATGTTTACAGTAGACGGCATCCAATGGAATATTCCGTGTACAATAGAGAGGGCAGCAAAAGTTACGTCAAGCGATATTTCGGGAATGTTGCTTAATAAGCAGTATTTCAATGATGTACTTGGAACATTTATGGAATACACAATTACAATTGCTGTTCCTTTTGGATATGAGTACTTGTATACAGATATTTATGAAACCTTAACGGCTCCGAAAGATGGTCATACTTTTGTATTGCCATATAACGAGGATACGATTACAATTACAGGTAGGATACAGGTTGTTTCTGACCGTTATGTAAAGACACAGAATGGCAATCACTGGAGACAAACAAAATTCACGGTGATTGCCAATCATCCGTCAAAAACAATGGATCTTGAAGACGTGTTGTCAGTTGGTTTGACGCCATTGCCATCTGTTCCTCAGGCATTTGTAGGAGATTTATACGAATACACGCAAAATGGGTGGGTTAAGCGATACTACACGGACGGCGATGAGGTATATTACTGATGAAGATTGTGGTCGGTAATACAGAATATGAGTCTATAGCAAATTTATCTTTTTCACCTGAGACAGATGTGGCGGGAACGAAAATTCCCGTCAATGAATTTTGGGTCGATATTCATACAGAAGATACTATAAGTAATGGTTCGACTGTATTTTTAAAAGATGATCTGGACAACGTATGGGCAAAATACTGGATTGTATATGCCGAACATATTGCCGATAACATTGTAAGGATTTGTGGGCAATCAAAAATAGCATTACTTGATAGAAGGACATTGAAAGCGGTTATGTATAATCAGATGCCGCTTCTTAGTGTTTTAAAGACAATTTTTGCTGGATTACCCTCTGGATCGTATACGATAGCTGAAATGTATTCTGATACGGTTATAACAGGTTTCTGTCCAAAACAGACAGCTCGTGAACGTTTGCTGTGGGTTTGTTTTGTCATTGGAGCGTATGTAAAAACATATTTCTCTGAAAAGATAGAAATTTTGCCCGTTGCTGGAAATGTTGAAATGATTACGGATGAGGTAATCGAAGAAGTAGTTGACGAAACTGAGGTTTCAGTCGATCCGAGCGGTGAAGTTATTGAAACAGTTGTGGAACTGCCTGTGGAAGATGAGGTATCTTCAACTATTCCATTAGAAAAAACGTTCTGGAAACCTGTTGTATCGTATGATGATTATGTTACAAAAGTAATTGTAACCGCATACGCTTTCGAAGAGTGGACGCCACCGCAGCAGAGTGAGTCTGGAACAAGTGGCACAACGAGTGGAACAACAGGTACAACAAGTGGTACCACAACACAACAGCAAAATCCTGATGATGAATATGTTGTTGCTGGCAATAAAAAATATGTTGTAACAAGCCAAGTAGTGTCTCTTAGTAATCCAAATGTTCCTGTCACTGCTCCACCAAATGAAATTGAAATTGAT
>Ga0326513_10001619_pt1 | contig 17259 bp, 36 predicted proteins | sample 2_2465_0518_D_FD_203654 | JGI IMG/M metagenome (GOLD analysis project Ga0326513, IMG submission 203654) | Bovine rumen microbial communities from UC Davis, California, United States - 2_2465_0518 | ecosystem: Host-associated > Mammals > Digestive system > Stomach > Rumen | place: USA... | reverse complement strand
CATACAAAGTCCTTTTCTATTTGTTGTTTTTTAACTTCGGTTTTATCCATTTTTTCATAATACTTAATAATGGTTTTGTATCTGTCGCAAGAGCTTTTCTTCATATTTTTCAGTGCTTTCCTGACCAATTCAATATTATGGAACACTGCAATATATCGTTCTTCTTTATTGTCAATTAATGGTATAATCTTAACCAAATTCGGTGCTACTAACAATCTTAGAACTTTTTTATCACACCAGTCTAATTCAATTTCATAAAACATCTTATGATTTGTAATATCAATATGGTGCGGAAACAGGTCCAAAACAGGTTCTAACTTACGGTGTACCAAATACCAAAGTTTATTTTCTATTTCTTCATTTTCCATATTCAAAGTCCTTTAAAGATAAAAATGGGCAGAGACCTAGAAAACACAACAACAAAACAAAAAAGGTCTCTGCCCAAAAATTTAATTAGTCTTCGTAAACTCCGTACTCAGCAGCTTCATCACGAACATCAGCACGAAGTTGGACTGCATTTTCGTAATCTTCCCTGTAAGCCTTGGCATAATTGGAATGCGGTGAGTCCATACCCAGGAACTGTTCATAGTAAGCAACTCGTGCGTTTGCCAACTTCAAACTTTCCTTCGCAGCTCCAACCTTGTCACCCTTTCGCTTGCAGGCAGTGATATTTGCAATCATTACTCGCACATCTTCCATAAAATCATCGTGATACTTAATCGGCATTTTTTAATCTCCTTTGTAGTTTAATTTTCCTTTGTAACCCAGTAATAATTTTCAACAGTCGGTTCCGGGTTCTTCTTGAATTCAGCAACAATGTTGTCAAATTTAGAAACATTAACTTGTTCAACATTGTATGTTCCAATATTAACTTCAGTAATTTCGCTGCCATCCTTGGTTGTGACAGGATTCTTCATTTTCTTGTAAATCGTTACAGTAATCATTGTTTACTCCTTTAGTCAAGAACACCAGCGATAACATGCTTTGGGTCTGCCCATTCAGTAAATTTCTGAACACGGTCACGCAAAGCCTTATTGAAGTCTGCCAAACCCTGTGCATCACGCAGCTTTCCACTTACCGGCATACCATTCGGTCCGAGAATAACATTACCACCATTGTCTTCAGCCAAATTGTAGAAAGGCTTTGTGAGTTCATCGTACTTTTCGTGCCATTCACGGGACTGATTCTTCACATCATAATTGGTCATATTGATGAGATTAGTTTCCAGAATCTGACGAGAACCAGGATACATTTTGTACAAAGCATCGTAACGAACAGAACGATAACCAGCTTCAAATTCACATTCACGGCGAAGCTTCGGACTGCGTACCATTTCATCCATCGTGTACTTCTTACCCTTCATAAGCGGGCTAATAAATTCACCACCATCACGGGAGAAGTGCAAGAAGTGGCAAGCTTCGTGAACGAAAATTGCAAAAGTTTCTTCTGCGTTAAGCGTATGGTTCAACATCATAATCGGGTCATCTGGGTCAGCATCAGGATCCGGTTCTTCAGGCTTTTCATCAACGAATTTAATCAAGTGATTTACTTCGTCAACTTCCGCAATATTCGGCAAACAGATTTTGTCCAAGTTCAAATGGTTGGTAAAGTAACCACCAGTACCCTTGTCCATCGGCACACCAATGTTAAATGTTGCCAAACCAAGTTCGTTGTTTTCAAGTGCTGACATTACTTCAGCAAAAAATTCACGGCGACCAGGATTGGGGTCATCCAACTGCCAACTTTCAAAATCGTAAACGATTTTCTTAATTTCCTGTCCAGGTTTAAGTCCCATATTAGTTTCCTTTGTTAAATTTACAGTTTAATAATAGTAATTTCCATTTTCCTTGTCAATAGAAAAGAATAAAAAAGGACGAATTTTACTTCGCCCCTAGAGATTTCAGCAAGTCCTGATATTGCTGCATAGCAGCATCAGGCTGAGATGCCTTGTTCGCCATATTTTCCTTCATCTTCGCCACCTTGTCAGCCATATACTGGTTGAAATCTACCTTCGGCAGCGGCTTTGCCTTTTCGTCCTTCGGTTCCAACTTCGTGTCATTCTTGAAGTAAAAATCCAAACCACGAATGTCCTTGAATTTGACAGATTTGTCACCGATTGTAACTTCTGTCTTACCCACCTTGATGTTTTCACGCGGATTGAACTTTACCGACTTTTCACCATAGAGAAACAGAACAACTTCAGGTTCGCCCTGTTCGTGAGTTGTCTTGATTTCATCACAGAAAGCCTGCATGCAGGTAGAGAATGAAGTTTTAGTAAAAGTTTTAAGAGCCATAGTTACCTCTTTATTGTTGTGTTTGTTTGTTACAAAATTAGTATATTATCTGAATTTTGTCAATGGTGAACCCTAAAATTAATTGTAAATTAAAGTTTACTCTCCAATTCCAGGGCAATCTTCTTGACTTCTTGTAATGTACCAGAGACGTATTGTTCTTTTACAAGATAATCACCATTACATTCGTAAATTTCAACCTTATATCCACCACAAAAGTGCCAATAGATTTTAATTAGAGAGCCATTATCTTTGCGATACTTATAGATCTTTTCGTGTTTAGATGGAACAGTTTTTTCCCATTTATTAAATTCAGTTGCCATAAATTAACCCTCCAGTTTTGCCTTCAAATCACTAATGCGGGTATAGAAACCAGCCGTATGAAGAGTATCAATCTTCAAATAGTGAACATCATAGTGGTGCATAAATTCGTGGAGCAAAGTCTGAGTGAAAGTTTTAATTGCTACCACTTTATGTTGTTTGGCAGTGTAATTGTAAATTTTAATATACTTACTCTGCATAGAACCAGAGAAAGTAATGAAACCACGAGTTTCACACCGACCAGAAATTCTACGTGCCTGGTCAGCAATCACCACTCTTACACGCGGAAGTTTGAATTTGTCACACAAATAATCCAAAAGGTTTTGAGAATTTTCTTCCCTATCACCTTTGTCAGCAAGGAGTTTCTTGTATGTGGCATTGTTGAATTTGTTGAGTCCCACAGTAAGAATTTTGTTGGATTTTTCGTAACTGGTCATATTTACCTCGTTGTTTCATTTTCTAAGTTTAATATAGAAAAATAAGTTTAAATTGTCAATAAACTTATGGGTAAAATATGTAAAAAAATGTTTACAATTGACCAGATTTTAATTTTTCATAGAAGTCTGGGTCATTAACATCCACTTTTGGTGGAATTTCATTAATAAGTTGAACTGCTCTATAATACAAATCACGCTTCCAAGCTACTTCTTCAGAAATATCTTTATCGTCCTTATGTTGTTTGTGAAGTTCTATTATGTTATGTTTGATTTCAACCCAAGTTTCTTGTTTACTAATGTCTAAACCATCTTTAACAGCATTATTACTGATTTCATACAACATATTAACTTCTTCTTCGTAATTACTTAACTCATACCAGTAATTATCTGTTCCATAAGGATAATTACTACCAAAAGGTTTATAACTTGGTGGTAATGAACTATCTTGTGATAAACTTGTATCAGTCTTATAAGATATCTTATTATCTTCTATCTTAAGTATTTTATTTCTTCTATCTTCTACATCTTTATCACAAGATGTTAGAACTCCATCAGAGGTAGTAATTACTGTGGTAGTAATTCCTTTCTTATTATCTACTTCGTCTGTAGAAACAACTCCCCTGCCGTCCAGTTCACAGCTGAACTTATCATTTCCATTTTCATCAAGGTTTTCTGCTATCCATTGTTTAGCATAATCCTGATTGCCCCAGAGTTTTCCACAATTTTCAATATAAGTTCTCATATCACATCTAAAATAATCAATTTCAGCTTCAGTTAATGGCTTTAATTGCTTATGATTGTGTACATATTGACGAATATTGTCACAAAGTTTTTTTAACTTTACTTTTTCACCTGAAACAGTAAAACCGTCCATAGGGAAATATGGCTTCAATAAGTCTAATATGAATTTATTACAACCTTTATGGTCAGCTAGATAATATCTGGCTAATTGTTCCTTATATACTTCATCAAAATACAATACTGATGCTCCATCGTAAGTCTTAATTGAATAATAACGCTTATTTTTGGTTCCTGAATGATAATAGTAAATAGGCATATAAGTTTTATCATCGTAATACTCTATATTGGTATACTTGATAAAATCATACTTTAATTTGTTTTGAATATAAGGGATTTTTTTATAATTTTCACAGGAATTGGCTTCTAACCAGTCTTTTTTAATTTGTTCATCATTATATAATACAGTCTTTATATGCTGTTTATAGATTAATGAATATTTACAGTTTTTAAATTTATCTGTATGCCATAAAACAGTTCTTCTAATGTCTTCAGGAGTAATTATAAAATTATCGTATTCATCGTGGCCTACTCTACGCATAAGTTCATAGAAATTGCACTGTTGAATAATGCAACTCCAATAAGCACAGTAAATATGACCTAGAATTTTATAAAAAGGATTTTCATCTAAAGACTTTAAATTGTACTTACGAATATAATAATGGGTTTCCACCAAGTCTTTAGCAGCTGCTTCTAACTTAACTTTAAAATTTTTATTTGTCTTTCTTTCCAACAAATAATTACAGCGTTCAATGGTGCTGTACATATTTGTGGGCATTATTTTTTCGTTAATATTAGAAGATAAAGCATTATACATATTGTATATGAACATATACTAGACCCGGGTGTTGAAGTGGCGACTTCAACACCTTTTTTAATTTGTATTGACTTAAAGTCAAGATTGTTAAACTTCTAAAACACAATGGATTATTAGTCCATTGTGTTACACTTGAAATAGCAGATGAAATATTACACTTCATCTACTCCAAAACCATATTTACCAGCAAAAAATCTACCTTTTGTTAAAGCAGTATCTTTGCTATCAAATTCCTTTGCTAAAGTTTTATCTGCCGTAAATTCTGGAATTTCCAAATTACCGGCGTCTTGATGTAGTATCTATGTAACTTTCCTTATAATAAGTTCGTCCATAAGGAAAATCAAACCAAATAATGTATTTCTTTATTTGCATAAATATACCTAATTTACTATATGTATGTCTTTACCAGTTGGCACGTGAAATAGAATAAATCATTAAAAGTATCTACTCCACCAACTTCATTTGCAAACTTAAACTGTTCAAGTTCATTTTTATTTTGTTGAAATTTCTTTTCAATTTTTCTTTTAGTCCAAAAAAACATAATTGTTACTCTATTTTATGTAAATTTAATTTAATATACAGTCTTTGTCAATAGAAAAAGCCCAAACAAAGTAATTGTTTGAGCTTTAATCTATTTGTATTCCTTCAGTTCTTTGATTAGATATCTTATTCCAAATACCAGCACAATACTCAGAACAATCGTTATCCAAATCGGTATACCATCTGGCAGCTCTGGAGGAATTGCTTTAGGTATATGCAACATTAGATGGAATAGTTAGGATTTTTTACCTTGAATGAAACATTGTAATCATCTTTCAAACGAAGCACAAATCCTTCTCTCTTATGTTTAAGGTTATTACCAAAAACAGTATTCTTGTCACTCTGTTGGAGCATAATATCTGCACCAGACACAGCAACACCCTTTTCATTCACAGTTCCTGCAGGAAGTTTGTAATTTTCATCAAGGATAGGTACAAACTTCAATTTCCACTGTTCAGCAAAGAGTTTAGATTCCTCAAAGTTAAGTTTAACCCAACGGAACTTCTTAACTTTGCCGTTCTTGGTATCAATGTAATATTCCTTGCGATAGAAGTCAAAGAAAATCACATCGGTTTCTTTCAACTGGTAAATGTTCTTTTGAATACCAGGTCCAACGTGTTCACCACGGCACCACCATTCACCAGGAATTTTCTTAATCTGTTCATCAAGCTTAAGACGCTTGACAGTAGTCCAGAAATTCTTTCCAGTACCGTTTGGATTAAGTTCACGGGTACGAGAGCAAACACCAATTCTCTTATCTTCCTTGATTTTACGGAAGACTCTGCTAAACCAACTTGGCTCAACATTTTCAGAGAAAATGGAAATGTTTTGTCCTTCCAACTTTTCAGTTGCAACCCAGATTTTATCCTTGTGTTCAGCATACATACGAGAATAAACCTTCTGCACGTTGTCTTCATCAGATTTATTCGGGTTGGTAGCATCCCACACCTCGGCAATATTGTGACGCTTACGCCAGTTTCTGTACCACTTGTAACGCATTAGATATTTCACAAGGAAATTGTCTGATGCAGTGTTCAAACCGGCTTCTTCTTCGTCCTGGATAAGTTCTTTAATCCCAAACTGAGCAGTGTAATCCTGTCCGAGTTTTACTTTATCCAAACCGAGTTCTTCAGGCTTGAAGCAAATACCCTGTGAAACCACACCGAACTTATTCAATTTCATAGACTTAATTTTGAATTTCTTATCACGAAGGAACTCAAAATAAGGATATTTGGAAGTTTTAAGGATTTCATCAATCGCATTCTGACGAACTTCTTCCGAAGCATCAGCAAGGATAGTTCCATTCTTAATGCCTTCCATTTTAGCCACAAGGTCAGGAGAAATTCCATCAGGAAGGACAGAATCAACTTCCACATACAACGCAAGGTCATCGGGCTTGTATTCATTCTTCTTGACAACCACAGTATAGTCCATCACTGAAGCAAGTTCAATGCGGTCTGCACCAGGAATTTCACGAATTTCTTTAATCTTGACAATGTAAGCAAGAGGTTTTCCAAACATATTTTATCTCCTTTTGTTAATTTGTTTGTTTGAACCCCACCAGCGGCTTTTGATGGAAGCCGCAAACCAATTCTTACGCCTTGATGATTACTTCACTTTCGCAATCTACAAAACGAGCCTTCATAGCCTGCAAGGTTTCTTCAGGAACACCGTGCTGGTTCTGAAATTCATTTGCCATACGATAAATGGTCGTATCATAACCTTCTACCTTGGCACGGTCCATATACGGAGCCAATTCCTTCATCGTGGTAAAAGTGTTAGACACAATCACAGTATCGTTTTCATTGAACGAATTAAATACTGTATCAAAACACCACTTATGGGCAACACCGAGAAGCTTCCCATTGAACTTATATTCCCCATCCTTCATGAAGAACATATCGCTTTCAATGTGCTTTACAGTCTTTCCTTCGCCGGTAAGTTCATTCACCAACTTCTGTGCAGAGGTAGACTTGCCAGAGCCCGGAATACCACGAATAATAATAAGTCTTTTGGTCATTGTTTGTTTTCCTTTTTGTTTAAGTGTGAGTTATTTAGAATTGTTAGGACACTTGTTAATTACTTTCGTAATACAAGTTTCAGGTGATACCATACAACGAATATTTTCAGAAACCGAAGTAACAATTACACCTGCAGTAATGAAAAATGCTATAACAAAGACAATAACTGTAATTGATACTGCAGCCGCTCTTGTATCTTCATCTTCAAAAACATTTTCCAAAAATTCAGAGAGTTTTTCCATCGTTAATTTTCCTTATTTTGAAGTTCAATATAATTTACCGGTCTGTACCAAGCTTCCCAACATACACAATTTTGAATTTTACTACCGTGACCAGTATCTACTCTGGAAATTGTATTTGAAGAATGAGTATGTCCGTGAACAAGAACATCTACATCATCAACTTCAGTCGGCTTTTCAGCATAATCATAATGTTGTACACAATAGTTCTTTCCCTTGTATGTAAAACGAATTTGATTATGCCACTGAATGATACCTTCAGTCTTCTTACGAAGTAACTTATCGTGATTACCACAAATAAAAATCTTATTGCCGTTAAGTTGGTTCATTGTGTTAGTAAAATGTTCCACAATCTGAGACGCCGGAATATTCAAACCATAATCGCCTACAAAAATCACAGTATCATCTTTACCAATGAACTTATTCCACTTTTCAATAATATCGGCATTCATTTCTTCAGTTGTTTCATAAATTCGGTGCTGGTCAAAACGCTCCGGACAACTTTTAACCAACTTTGCGTGATTAAAATGAGTATCTGAAATGAACCAAAGATTTTTAGTTTCGTCAATAGTCATATAAATTCCTTTTCGTTTCAAACAATTATAGTAAATTATTTTCAAAAAGTAAACAATTTTTTTGTAAAATAAAATTTACTCTTTTGGAGGTCCATAAGACAAATTATGTCTGTTTGTGGTTCGTTCTGCGCAGTTGAATTTGTCAATAAGCGTGTCCTTCGTGCATTCTTTAATCGGTAGAACAGTGGTGTTACCAAATACATCGGTAACTGTAACTGTGTCAGCTTTATAGTCATACTGCAAAGTAGTGCCAAAATCAAACACACAGGTGTTTACATTCCAACTCTGAATGTTATCCAGAACACCTTCAATGTTTCTAAACCTAAACAGCATTAACTGGTCTAATGTCATTAGTCCACTCCTTTAACAGTTTCCAAAAATTCTTCAACTTTCATTCTGAAAGCCATTGAAGCACCTTTCGGTATATTTTTGATAATGTTGGATTTCCATTCATCTAGTGAACTTGCAGGTTCATCTAGTTCTGTATTGTCCCTTTCAACTTTACACATCAAATCTTCCACTTCGGAAGCTATGTCATAAAGTTTATCTGCAATTTCTGTTCTATCCATTTTCAGCCTCACAAAAATCCTTTTCAATATCTCGTTTCATACTAGCAACTTGGTGATTTTTCACTTTTAAAATACCTGTTCTAAAAGTTTTAATAACATTTTCTAATGCTTTATCACCAGCATAATCAAGATGACTTGTTTCGTTATTTTCTTTTTCGTATGAAATTATAAAGTGAAGTTTATCGTTGTAAGCATCAGGGGCTAAAAGCACACTCGGATAAGAGTATTTCCAATTACCTGTTTCAGCTTCACTTTCAAATGCTTCGGTGTAAGGGCAATAGTAAAGAATCGGAAAATGATTTCTAACTAAGATTAATGTAGTACCAGTACTTTCAGCAACCTTTTCTAAGATAGGAAAGTATTTGTCATACATATCTGTTTTAAAATCATAATTACTTTTAATTATTTTCATCTTTAAAATCACCATCAATAGTTTCTAATTTCTTTTTATTTATCAGCAACTTACAAGTTTCAACACCATTACGCAATTTATCTACAATTTCGCCGAATTTACTCCACTGGATATGTTCTTCTTTGTTTTTAATGCCTTGATGTTCCAGGACAGTAATAACGAAGTGTTCAACTGTGCCATCACTCAAAACGTATGGGTGGAGCATTACACAAGGAAAACAATCCACTGTATAATAACTTCCATTTATAAAACAGGTATTGAAATTTTCGTTATTTGAACTCCAGTACACAACTGGTAAATTATACTTAGCTTCCGCATAGTGTGTACCAGTTGCTTGAGCAATCGCTTTTAGAGTGTCATTGTGAAAATCAAGGGGCATACATCAAAGTCGGGTTGTCTTCGTGAATTTTAGGTCCTTCAATCCCCTTTTCCTCAAAAGCAAGTGCGTACTGCTTTTTATTGAATGGGTGAGTGATGAAGTGAATACCGTGTTTCGTATTGATTACATACATAATCTTATTTTTAAATTCAGACTTGCAATTTTCAATCGTTTCACGAATAAAATCAAGATTAGGAAGGTCAGCTTCGTCACAATCCACAATCCAAGATTTAGTTGTCTTTAGTTCAGAATTGGTCTTACCCTTTGCAGAACTCAGCAATGCAGATGGACGCTTGTATGTACCATTTTTCATGCACTTTCTGATATGGTCATACATTTCATTTGCAACGTCGCCGTCATTTCGGCGATTAAGACGAATGTAAGCTCTGCAATTTTCCTTTTCACAGAGAGAAATCATTTCAGGCTTGAACTTTTCAAATTCCTTGGCAGTGTAAATATCGTAACTTTTCAAGGAACGACTGTGCATATTGCCGTGATACAGTCCGCTGGTTGCATCTTTCGGGTCATCAGAGGCTCGTCTCATCAGCTGAACCCAATAGAACATATCAGGCTTAGAAAAATCAAGGATAGATTTAATTTGTTCAAAATTATCAACAGGCATTGTTACCTCACTTGCAAAGTAAATAATAAATTACATAGAACCAACTCAAACAACCGTGAATGATACACCACAGAATAGAATGGTTTGCTTCCCAACTCAGGAGAACAGCAATAATAGTTCCAATTCCAATACCGGCGGAAGATGAAGATTTACCAGACATAGTTTTTACCTTCCTTTCTAATAAGTCCCTTTGAAATAGACAGGTTCACAAGTTGACCAGCATATTTTCCAATTCGTGCCTTGATAAGACGCATTTGTTTATCCGAAAGCGTAACACCACGAAGGGAAAGTTGAGCCATATCACTGAGAACCTTTGCATCGTGACCATTGAAGCCCACGCCGTTATATTCGCAGGTATCACCAATTCTCTTTTCCTGAGCGGTCTGATATTCATAAATGCGTTTCAGTGCCTTCAACGCCTGGGCATCAGAACCGGTAATTTGGTTTCTCATAGCAGTGGTGAGTTGTTCTTTGGAAGTATATGTTGTCATAGTAACCTCATTTTCAATTTCTAATAGAAATATAGAAAAACCACTGACAATTGTCAATGGTTTTTAAGTTTAAATTATGTAAATTTTTATTTACGAAAGAACAAAAATAGCAATCCTGCCAGACTTCCCAATCCACTAACGATAATAAGTAAATCATAACCCAGTATTTCTTTGTCTATTTTATTCCAGAATGATTTCTTTTTATTTTCCATTTTTGTCACTCAACTTATCGTATTTGATTTTCATAAACATTAAGACGATTATCAAAGTCAAAGCTATGGAATAATTAAAATATTGTGGAATTTGCCAGTAACCAGTTAAATAATTCGTTCCACCAATGTAAATTCCTGAAAACACATTACCACCGATAGACAGAATTATGTACAACATACTTATATCACCAGTTGACTTCGTTTTATATGCTTTCCAAACTTGAGGTGCTGCACATAAAGCAAAACAAATAGCACCTAAAAAACCAACAATAGTTAAACCAAGCATTTATGCTCCCAAAGCTATTTCTACAGCTTTACTTTCTCTAATATAATCTATAAGTTCTGATTTTCCACCACCAGCTTTTGCTATGTCAATATCTGTTATAACAGTTAAATCAGGGTCCTGTAAAAATCTATTTTTTGCTTTTCTATAAGCAAAATCATCTGTTTCCTTTTGATATTTTTCAACAGACCAATCTTTACATTTTTCGCACCAAGTATCAATAGTTTTCTTTTCCATTTCAGCAATATAGTCAAAATCTACTGTACCATTGAAAACAAGATAATCATCTTGAACTACATAATGTGTTTTTCTATTTTGATGAAAGTGAAAAGGCTTGATACATAACCAATTATCTAATACAAACTTATCTTCAAATACAGTTTTTCCAAAATGGCTTAAGTAATCTTTTTGAATAAGATACATAAGTCCATAAAGTTTTTTAAGTTCCAGTTTGCCTTCAAATTTTGAGAGTATGTAATTTACACACTCTATTTCTGATTTCAATTTTATATCATCTGTCATACTACTTATTTAGATAACTTATCCATCAAGAAAATAAATCCTGTTACAAAAATTGAGGCTGTCAAATACTCCACTAAGTTTAATGGATATTGAATTAACAATGAAAACAGGAATATTGAAACGAGTGAACTTAGATAAACTGATATTACTGTCTTCATAGCAAATACCATATTCCAAAAAGCACACAAATAAAAAGAATTATCTGTGCTAATGCTTTATCCCAATCATTTTTCATTCTTAACTGTATGAGTTTTATCCAGTTCAATCTGAATAATTGAAATGTTATCTGTTGAATAAGCTTTCCTTATATGGGAAATGAGGTCCTGCTTTACAGCCTTTTCAGACTCACCCCAGCGCTTGAAAATCGCAGGTTCATTATTAATTGTTGTGTAAATCTTGTATCGTTCCATACTTTTCCTAAAAAACATAATCTTCCTTATAAGTTATCTTTCCAAAGATGTTAAATTCCAAGTTTTCAAGTTCAATTATTTTCTTTGTGGTCTTTATATCTTGAAGTTCCACAGGTGCAATAATGCAAGTTGACCCAACACCATAAATTATACTTATTAAAGTGTATTTTCCCTTGTAATGAACATAGAAATTATAGTTTTCCCAATCATCATTAGGGTCCGTATAAACGAACGGGTCAAATTCTTTAGTCCACAAACTCACATAGAAAAACTCCATAACTTCCCAGATAGCATTTTTATCCTCACCTTCATAAGTATATAACATACTTTCTTCTTCAAAGCGAGAACGATTTGCTACTAGGTCCTTTAACTTATTAATAACAGTCCTTGTTTTCAAGTATGTTTTAATAAGTTTAAAAGGATTTCTTATGGAACTATTCCTGAGAATTGTTTTTTGCATTTTTGTAGCCCTCAATTATTTTATCGGCCACTCCATTTTGCAAAGCATCTTGCAATTTTAGACCAACATATTTATGAAGGCTCAAACCGGCTTCATCTGCTGCGTTCTTAAGAGCAATCAAGTCTTCTTCGTCAACTTCAACATTGATTTCTTCCATACCATCTTCAATGATAATCACACCAGTATCTTCCAACCAACGGCGAGCAACTTCATTTTCAATCTGACAACCCTTAGATTTCTTCCAACCAGGAATGAAATAAACGATGTCTGCAAGAGCCAACTTAGTCAATGCTTCACCAAGCATTGCTACAGCGGTTTTCTGATTAAAGTCCTTTTCTCCCTGGTCAGGTGCCGGCTTGAAAGAATCAATTGCCACAATGTTGTATTCAGGGTACTTATCTTGTACAAACTTAATAGCTTCTTGACGGTTACGAAGAATTTCTTCTTCTGTTAAACCACCCATTGGCTGCGAAATAAAAAGCGATTTTGTAATCATTATATCCTCTCTGGATTTAAAAGTTTAACCTTTTGTTTACCACCAAAGTATGTAAGTTCTTCATCTTCATCAACTAAATCATCAATCAGAATGCTGACCAGATTTTGTTCTTTAATGTCAATGTCCTTAATGGCAGTGACCATTTCAATAAAACAAGAAACTTTTGAAATACCAAATTCACCCATCATACCAGGTTCAATGGCAGTCACAGCATCTTCTTCGTTCAACCAACCAACTTTAATTGCTGTGCGAACAGAATCTTCTTTGACAATTATTCTTCCACGCTGTTCAACAGGAATTTCTAATTTGTCAAAAATCGCATCAACAATGTAAAGTTTGATTTCACTCTTGTTTTTCCAGCCCCAAGTGAAAATGTTGACTTTTGAAGCCTTGGACTTGAGAATGAACTGTCTAATTCGTTCACAATTAGCGTGCATAAAGTTATTGTCAAACAAACTATCTATAACAGTATTCTCAATGTCCAAGAATATTTCAGTCATTATTTTACCTTTGGTTCAGCACCTTCAAAAATTACGGCTTCACGATTTTCAACAGTACTGAAAATAGGCATTTCAATTTCCTTAATTTCAGAACGAGTGAAAACCATATCTGGATTTTTTCGTGCTTCGTGATGTTCAGGCAAATCCTTCATTTCATCAGGAGTAAGTTTGCGTTCAATCACCACACGGCGAGCGTAAGTACCGCGTTTGAAGAACACAGGATACTTATCCCAATTAATTCCCTTTTGCCAGAGCAGTTCCTGTTTTTCTGATGAATTCTTATTCAAGAGCTGGTTGTCTGAGTAAACAGAACGAGCAGCCATAGAAATAGAGTTCTTAGTTGCATCAAATTCACGCCAGAGAATTGTGTTTGCAGCTTCAGTTCTGTTGGGAACATTCCACACACGGCAATCAAATTCAGCTAATGGCTTGTCAGGGAATGACTTGTGAATTTCATCATTGAACTTAGCAGTTGCCATAGCCGCAATAATGGAAGTCAATTTTTGAACTCGACCACCAAACAGCGGTTCCTTACTGTCACTCAACACAAGCGAAATTTCATCTGACTGAACATACCCAACACAAGCATCTGTTTTCTTAACAAGATACTTCATTGTTTCAATCATAGCTTTACTCATTCTTTCATCATAGGGTCTGTTCATTCCACGAGTGAAAGTATGGAAAGCTCTTCCATCTACTCTAACGCAAATTGGAAGATTAGGAATAAGAATCCTACCGGCTTCTATTCCTTCAAACATTTTAAGTCTGTCACCCATTTTATCAATCATTCTTTTTTTCCTTATATTTGTCTACTGCCATGTCAAGAAGAAATGGCATAATCAAAAATCCTGTTATCATTACCTGGAAATTCATTTTTGCTTCAGTTGCAACTTCAATGACTGTAAACACAAGTGAAACAAACAATGAAACTGGAATGCTGTAAAGGAACTGATACCAAACAACTTTAAACACTTCAATTGTTTCCAAACCAAACAAGAACTTAAAGTTCTTGATTAAGTTTGGATACCCGTTCATAAAACCATTCTTAATTCTTTCCATTATTCAAACTCCTTGTGTTCCTTAAGCCACTTTTCACTTTCAAGTTCTTTGGATTTGAAAATCACATCATCCATTACGAAACAGATACCGCGACCAACAGCATTTCCAATCTTTTCAAGTGCATCCGGATTTGCGTCTTCTTCTTTTTCTTCAGGAAGAAGGTTAGACAACTTCCAAAGAATCTTCAAACTCGGAACAATGAGCTTTTTGTAAATTGCCCGGGCAATTTTAAAACCAAATCCATAAGCGGAAAGGATAAATTTAAAACCTTTAATATTTAATTCGTTCATAATTTTTCCTTATTCCAAATACTGATAATCGTCATCTGTCCAAGCGACCGGATTGATGTCTTTACCAACTTCTTCATCACAGCTGGAGCCGTACGAGTCGCCACCACCAGCCCATTCCCAATACTCGGGTTCACTGCCATCTTCCTTGTCAGCAACACAAGCGACTGAACTGATTTCCTGTTGACTTACATCAATCTTATCGGTGATACCAAATTCATCACAGATCATTTCCCAGTCACCGTCATCCATTTCCTGGTCAGCCAATTCGTGGAGTCGGCTACCCCATTCAATCATCACCGGAAACGGAACTTCAAACTTATAATGAAGATTGAGCGGATCGTTGTGGTCATCTGCATCGTTGTGGAAGACTTCAAATACAAGATAATATTTCATAATTTTTTACTCCTTGATAATACCTTTCTTTTCAAGCCACTTGTCCAGCTTGGTTTTGTGTTCCTTGCTATAATCAGCATATCCGCCGTGGTAACCGTGACCAAGAGACGGACCTTCAACCCAGTTGCCATTTTCGTCCTTGTGTTCATAACAACCAGTCAGCGGGTGAGACCATCCAACGTGGTTATTCGGTTCAACATTGGCAGTTCCCAGGAACTTGTCAAGTTTATTTGCAGCTGAATAAACCGGAACGACTGCCTTGTCAGTCGCACCAATCAACCAGTTCTGAATTTTCTTGAAAATGTCTTTCATATTACTCCTTTCGTTCAAGTGAATTTTTTGTTTCCAAAGTGGGACCGATAGCTGCGTTTTCTTCTTCAGATGTTCCCTGGACAAACTGTTCCTGACCTTCTCCAACGAGAAAACCCATAGCCAAGTTAAAAAGTACAAAATCTTGTTCCATATTAAACCTCTTTGTTGTTTTGATTAAAATATACAAACATTAGATTATTTTGTCAATCAACTTTAATGAAAATTTTGTAAATTAAAGTTTACAATGAATATTCCAATACAGATGGAATATCTTTGATTAGTGCTTCAAAATCGTAATATTCACAGTTGATTTTCGGCCACAAACAAGCATATCCTGGTTTGTCACCACTAAACAATGACTTCAAATACCAGATAGTGACAATATTTCCTTTGTATTTTACCTGAATCTTCATATCATCGCGGGAATTATCGTCCTTTGTCATATGGTCAAAGACAATTACTTCGGAATGTTTTTCAAGTTCTGCACGAAGTTGTTTTTCTTCTTCAGGTTCAAACACAATGTCATTCGGACAGAAAAGTTTATGCCCTTCCAAAAGGATATAGGCATCCAAATCAAATTTAGGATTATTGTGAAGTTGCTTCAAACGCAGAAATTCATCTACATTCAAAAAATCCTTTTTAGCTTCAACTTCTTTCAAAAGGTCTTCCCAGGTCATTTTTATCTCCTTTTCCAAACTCGGTTTTTAGCTTTTAAATCATCTAAGTTTACTTCATAAACTTCCGCATTTTCATCTTTTGGAAACTTTTTAGTTGCGAACTCAATAGCGGAATTATAATCCATAAATGGCTTCAAATGCCAATGGTCAGTTAGTTTTACAAAATAAAGCATTATCCCTCCCTTTTGACAATATCTTCATAAGTTACACACGGTTCAATGGTTTCACCGATAGTGTATGTAAGTTCAACCTTTTCAACAACGATTTTTCGCTGTGTTGGCTTTGAACCACCACTCCACCATCTCAGTTGGTTTTCATAAACTTTGTCTTCTTTATGTTGAACAATAGCAGCAAACTCCTTTGCTGATTTTTCATCAATGAATTTGCGAATGTCTTCATCAGTGAAGTCTTGAGTAAAATAATATTCTGGGCTCACCAAATTGGTTTTTGACAAGAATAAGTTTGTGGATAAATCGTGAATGATATAATAAGTTTTGATGGTCATTTAATCCTCAGCCAAGTTAAATTTTGTTTCGTCTACTTTTGTCTTCAAAGCCTTAACCCAAGCAAGTTTTTCGTCCTGTGTAAGTTTTTTGTCAAACACAGTTATAGAGAGCAGGAACTTGTAATCACTAATAATGTGTTCAAGAAGTTCCATATCATTTTTGTAGTGTTCTTGTTCAGCGATATTAATTTCATCGCCGTCTTTCCACTGTTCAATCTTTTGTGAAAATTCAATCAATCGTTCAGTCAGCTTTTTAACATTGATTTGGGTGTCAGCACTAATGTTTGACTTGATTAGATTTACATCTGATTTGTTAAGAACAGCAATCGTATTCATACTGACTCCTTTTTGAAAATATCTCAAAGTTTAAGAACAATATAGAAAAAGGACTGACAAATGTCAATCCTTTTAATGTAAATTATCATTTACAATTTCATCTATTCGTTTATGTAGTTCTTCCAAGGTACCAGAATTATCAATGAAATCTAAATGTAAATAATTTTTTACAATTCCGTTATTGAAAACATTTCGTATATTCTGAAACACAGAAACCTTTTTCCAATATCCATCTGGTTTATTTCGTAAAGCCAATCTTTGTTCAACAATTTCAGGTTTACTTTCAACAACA
>Ga0326513_10001618_pt1 | contig 17269 bp, 38 predicted proteins | sample 2_2465_0518_D_FD_203654 | JGI IMG/M metagenome (GOLD analysis project Ga0326513, IMG submission 203654) | Bovine rumen microbial communities from UC Davis, California, United States - 2_2465_0518 | ecosystem: Host-associated > Mammals > Digestive system > Stomach > Rumen | place: USA... | reverse complement strand
CAGGAGACCGCCGTCCAGGTGACCGCCCTGATCATGGCAGGCGCGTCCGTCATCGCCTACATCATCGGGGAAGGTCTCATCGACGCTGCTCACGCCAACACCGTCATTGTGGCTGCGGATGACGAAGTTGAAACGAAGGATAACGAAGATAACGGTGAAGGTTGAAATACAGGGATGGAGTACATTGATACTGTATGGGACAGACGGTAACGAATTTTCTGGATGTTTTCCAGCCGCTCGGGACAAGCCTCCCGGGCGGTTTTCTTGTTATAAACCGTGTTATAAACCCACTGTAATTCTGCTGTATTCTGCTGTATTTTTCTATGCCGTCAAGACAAAGAAAAACCCCCGGAAACGCTTGATTTCCAAGGGTTGTGCGGAGAAGCCGGGATTTGAACCCGGGCTCGGTGTAACCCGACTACTCCCTTAGCAGGGGCTATGAAAACCTAGTGTTTATGCGGGTTTGCGATTGATTTGTTATAAACGTGTTATAAACGCACAACACTACATACTTTATTAGAACTACTCCCCAGACGTTAAAATCAACCAGTGCTTTTTGTGAATTTATTTGCAGCTTTTAGGACATCGGATGTGTCAGGATGGGCATAACGGTCAAGCATCTTGGTGCTACTCCAGCGCATCATCTTCTGCACAGTTTGTGGGGCGATGCCTTCTGTAATGGCAAGAGCGGTTGCGGTTGTATGTCTGCAACAATAAGGCTCAAGGCGGCGGCAACCAGCGCGTTCAAGGGAAGCATAATAGCGTTCATACCATTCTTTCTCTGAGCGTTTGAAAAGATAACCAGACGGGTGCGCGTTGTCAACCAGGTCTTCAATTACAGGTTCGATTGCATCTGACAAAACGACAGGGCTTTTCTTGCGAACTGCTGTTTTCATTCCGGCACCAACAATCTGGTGGTTTTCAAGGTCTATATGCTCAACCTTTAGTCCGAACAATTCTCCTGGCATCATGCCCGTATAAATCATTACAAGAGGGATTGCAGCGTCAATATCGCCATTGTCGTAATTTTTCCACAATGCTTTCTGCTCTTCGGTTGTAAATACTTGACGCTCTTTTTCGTGCAGATCAGGAAGAATAATGTAGGATGGCAAATCCTTTGAGACCCATCCGTCAGCACCGGCGAGTTTAAAAAGATGAGATAGCAGAACTTTACAGTCGCGGGCCTTGTAGTACGTGTCTGCGGTTTCCGATACGGTTTCTCGCAACAGATTAACAGTAATGGTGTCCACACGGAACCATGCAATCTTCTCAAGCTTTTTCCAAGCGCCCTTGTAGGCTACTTGTTTGCTGACTGATAACTTGGGGAGTTCGTTTGTTTTGTAACTCTCCCAGTATTCGATGAGTGTCGGACACTTTTCCTTCCTGGCATTCGGCGTAGATTGATATAATGTCGGGAGATAATTCAGCGCGTCTCGTTTGGTCTTGAATCCGCCTTTTGTCTTCCAGATCGGACGAAGCATTTTCTTTCCGTCTTTCTCTATGTTTTTGTAATGATCCACAACCCTAGCTGTCCAGGTGTCTTTCCGTTTATAGACGTTGCCTGTACCGTTCGGGCGCTTTGATGATTTCTTTCCGTTCGTAGCGGACTGGATCTTTTTCCCGCAGTAGCAACAGACTACAGCATCGGATGGTAAATCGCGCTGGCACCTTTGGCAGAGCATGGCTGTCACTCCTTATATTCTGTGTAACCAGCGTCATACATTTCCTCTTTGCTGATATGCGCGACCTCGTGAATGTATGATTCCTTGTTTACCTCGTTTGTCAGTTTCGCGTTGAGGACAATATAGCATCGCCCGTCATCGTCATGATAGCAGTAGCCCTTGACAGAAGTCGGCAAGTTTTCCATGCGGGTACAGTATTCTTCGTACTCGTCCATTACTCATTATCACGCTCCTTCATGATCCGCTCTGCCATCTGGAGCATAAACTCAATGTCGGAACCGGACATCTTACGCTGACGGTCAAAGAGCAGACCGAGGCGTGGGTTTTGGTGGAGGGCTTCGAGTCTACTGTAGTCTTCAACCGTCAAATCCCTCTTGTCGGATGGCATAAACGCACTCATCGGCACGTTAAAGACATCCGCAATTGCTTCAAGAACGTCAATCTCCGGTTCGCGTCTGCCTGTTTCGTACATTGTGATGCTGGACTGAGACTGTTTGATCATGTCCGCAAGCTGCTGCTGTGTGAGTCCTCGGCTCATTCTCATGGTCTTGATCCTCAAGCCCAAATCTTCCTTATTACCCATTGATATCACCTCGCCTCAAATATATCACGTTTCGTGAAAAAATCAAGGGCATGTGCCACGTTTCGTAAAATTTTCTCACGGAACGTAAAAAAAGATATTGACAGGTACCACGATTCGTGATATAGTTGGTGACGTTAGGAGGTGATCCGATGGACAAAAAGGAAATCGGCGCGAAGCTTCGCAACCTGCGCGGAGAGAAAACGCTCGCCGAAGTGTCAAGTGCCGTCGGTATCAGCATCAGCGCGATTACGATGTACGAATGCGGTGAACGTGTGCCGCGTGACGAGATCAAGATCAAGCTGGCTGAATACTACGGCGTCTCTGTCGAAAGCCTATTTTTTTGAGGCACAACAACACGTTTCGTGTTAATAGGCGGGTGGTGACAACATGAGCGACTTCATCGTCGTAGCGAAGAGACCGCAGTACAAGCAAGTGGACGATACGCGCTTGACCATCTGAAGATTGTTGAAGAGGACGGAGGTGATGAGACGTGAAGAACGGGGAACTGGCAGTCAAGGTCGTCGAACAGGCCGACCGGATCAGACTGCTGGAGCGTGAACTGAAGACCTGTGCCAACGAACTGTGCCTCCGGTGCGGAGAGTACAAGCAGGAGCATCTCGGCGCTTGCAACGGATGCAGATGGCTGTCTGCCAGACACGGAGGGATGCCGACATGACACTGGAACAGATCCGAGCAAGCGACAAGGACTTCCTAATTCCGGCGGACATCGCGGAGGTTCTTGACTGCAATCCGCACAGCATCCGGATCGAGGCGGCAAACGGAACACTCCCGTTCCACGCCATCCGGGTTGGCAGCCGGACCAAGATCCCTCGGATGGCGTTCCTCGCTTGGATGGACGGTACGGACGCAAACGAAAACCGCGCTATTGCGAGTAGCGCGGACGGCCAACCGGGGGCTGACCAAACTGAACGCTGATATCATAGCACGAATTCGTGCGACACGCAAGACAAAATGAGAGGTGCATATGAATGTTTCGGATGGGCAAGCACGAGAAGAGTACGTTTCAAAAGATTCGCGAGAGCCGGATCTGGGACTGCGCGTTCATCGCGGCGATTCTGACGATGCCGGTGTGGATGCCGCTCCTCGGACTGGTGTGATCCAGCCGTGGCAGACGATGACGGCACGGGAGCAATGGGAAATGATTTGTGGCATGTCGGACACAAGCGTTAATTGATGAACAGGGGTACGCAGATGAACGAACAGTATGTGATCAGATGGAAACCAGGAATCGGAAAGATCTATGACGCTGACGCAGAGAAAGTGGCACAGGAAATTGCAGACATCGGCGACAGCGCAACGCCAGAACAGATCGTTGAAAAAGGAAAAAACGAGAACACCGAACTGCACAAGTGCTTCGAGTGGGACGACACGGAAGCGGCCAGGCAGTATCGGATCGTGCAAGCCCGTGACATTGTAAGGTGCCTGTACATCGTGCGGGTTGATCCGGACGAACAGCCCAAAGAACAAGCACCGACGGAGGTTCCGCTGGTGAAAGCAACCTCCTTCAGGGTCTTCAGCCACCTTAACAGTCAGCCAGGGTACTCGCAGACGATCCACATCGTGAAGGATGATGATCGGTACAAGGAACTGCTCGAACAGGCCAAGCGTGAACTGAAAGCCTTCAGGCAAAAGTACGCATGCCTCAAGGAACTGGAAAACATCATTGAGATGATCGACGAACTTTGACAACTGAATGGGTTGCGGGTACAGGTGAGGGCTTGAAGGCTCTCCGATCATCGAGTAGCAAATCGGACGAGAACACAGAATAGCGCATAACAGTACACGACAGCACATGACAGCACATTCAAGCCTTCACCCGTGCCCGCAGCTCATAACAAAACAAGGTACGAACGAACCGTACAGAACAACGCAGAACAATACCTCCCCGGTTCTGACAAGGGCATGAGTGCTCTTGATAAAACGATATGACTCGAAACGGCATGACAATGCAGGACACGACAGATTAGAACAATACAACACATCATGCCTTTGTCAGAGCCGGGGAACATCCGAGAAACAGCCCGCTGGTTTGAGAGAGGGCGTGAAAACCCTCAGCGCATGAGACTGCATAACAATAACCTACAATACAGTACAACACAGCACACTACATCACGCCTTCCCTCAAGCCAGCGGAGCAAAATGAAATAATAAAAATGAGGTATGAATATGAAAAACAATAATGAGACCATCGAACTCTACAACATCAACGTCAAGCGTGCCCGTATCTACATCGAAGGCGACACCGATTTGGTTCTGAATAAGATGAATGCCCGGAACACTCGCACTCTCACGGCGGACGACCGCAAGAAGATTCGCGAGGTTCCAAACATCTGGGAAGACATCATCACTGCCATTCATTGGCGCGACCCTCTGGGCGTTGAGGATACCTACACCGCCTGCAACGAGGAGATGCTGTACGAACTCCTTGAGAAGAACGCCCCATGTATTACTGCGTTCGGTTTGAAGAAGAGCATCGGAGACGCCGTTGTTCGCAACGAGATCGACAAGTACAAGACGAAGGTTGAAAACGCAATCAACATCAACGCGAAGGGCGGTCTCATCCCGATTACGTTCGCAGAGCATGCCGTTGACAAGCGGCTGATGTCCCCGAAGAAGGGCGCTCCTGTCACGGTCCTGCTGAACCATTTCATCGGATGGAAGGCGAACTTTGAAATCACCTATTCCGAGCATGTGTACAGCCTGGAGCAGCTGGTGAATTTCATTAACATGGCCGGATTCGGACTTGGCATCGGATCCGGGCGCTCTTCCGGATATGGCCGGTATCATGTGGTCGGGGTTGAGCAGATCGGATAAGGCAAACACAAAGAAGGAGAATGGAAAAATGACAAACGACATTGAGAACGGCATGCTGGTCGGAGCCGACGCAGAGTGGGAGCGTCTGAATGAACCCACGCCTTACGATCAGGCTGACGAACACGAGATTGAGGAATACGCCTTCGACCGGGACATGGTTCACGAAGTTGTGGCCGTCATCTGCGGACTTGATGTTGGCGATCTGACGGAGGAAGTGGCTGTCATGATCCTCGACCACCTGGACAAGACGGAGGTCTGGAACGGTCTGCGTAAGTGGTTCGACGGCGAGGACGAGCGCAAGTACAACGAATGGTTCAATGATAGGAACAACTGGGACTGAGTCATTTGATGAGAATGCTGAATGAGAATTGAGGAGGAACCGAAATGGTCTTTACGGTTATTAAGCGGATCGGATGCAAGGCAGGGAACAACGACCTTCGCCTGTGCAAGATGAGTAAGAGGGCGTTCCTTGACGTTGGCGACATGGTGCTGTGGCAGGACCACTTTGGCAACCACATGGTCGGACTGGTCATGGTCCCGGACTTCGATGGTGACGTGGCCGCCGTACTGGACGCTTGGGGAGTCAGCATTGACACGGTCGGCAACGTGAAGGCGCTGCTCCGCCGGGTGGACATCCTTGAGGACGGCGGTGCGGACGAGGGCGATACGCCGGACGGCCAGCAGGAAGACGGGGTGTAAGACCATGGCAAAGATGTATCGCATGCATGCGGATGACTCCTACGTCGGCGTGGTTTTCACGACAACGGATTACAGCAAGTTCAAAAAGCTGGAGGGCAACCGCGACGTTACCGAGCAACGGAAGATGCGAATCCGGCGATCTGTCGAAGCGAACGGTCAGATCTTCACGGTAGTCATCTGCAATGAAAAACTCCAGATCATCGATGGGCAGGGGCGTGTCGAGGTCTTCAAGGAGATGGGGCTTCCGGTCAGCTATGTGATCGTCCCCGGCCTCACCGCGAGGGACTGCGCTGTGCTGAATGCCACCACTACTGTGTGGAAGCTGGACGATTACATCGCGATGTACTGCTCACAGAACATCAAGCCGTACATCATGCTGCGCGACCTGCTTGACCGTCACAAGAATGTTTCGCTCAACTCGGTCGGATACGCGCTGACGCAGGTGAGTTCGAGCGGCAGTGGGTACAACAAGGGAACCGGCTTCAACGCGATGGTAAAGGAAGGTACACTCGACATCAACGAAAGCGAGTTCGCTTACGCGGAAAAGAAGATCACCTACGCAGAGCGATTCCTTGCTGGCTTTGGAAAGTCTGGCAGAAAAGAATGCCTCATGTCGGCAGCCATCTTCGCATATGGCGTAATCCCGGACCGCGAGATGCTGGTAGACAAGTGGGACAAGTACTCCAGACTGAAATCCATCGAGCGCCCCATCGCTACCATCACCGACGCGCTCAGTATGATGGAAGCCTGCTACAACTACAAGGCAAAAGCCAAGGATGCGTTCTACATTTCCATCGAATACGAGAAGCACAAGAAGAGCAAGTGAGGCGAACTGAATGGAAAAGGTTTGTCCGGCATGCGGAAGGACGTTCGAGATTGGCCTGTGTACCGATGACGAATGGGGATTCGCCTATGACGGTCAGCTCACTTGCACTTACTCCTGCATGCGGAAGATGGCGGCAGACGATGCCATCCGAAGGGAAGCCAGGCAGAGACGTCCACGCTGCCATGACATGATCGGTCTGATGTACAGGCGGCTGCTCACCGGGAAGACCTACGAACAAATCGCGGAGTCGCAAACGGCGAAAACGCACCATCTCGGCGACGCCGGGAAGGTCGAACGGAAGATTGCCGAGTGGTGCGACGCGTATCCTGGCGATGCAAAAAAGATCGAGCGAAGTGTGGAGATCGAGCGGACCATGTTTCACAGGAAACAGGTGTCCGACATGTGTGGCAAGTGCTGCGACACGGTGCGGAGAACCGCAGAGCGGATCGGCATCTATGGTCTGCACGACAACGGACGAGTCTACTACACGTCCTCGGAAGTCGGGAAGATCTGGAACGCTATCTATGGGGTGAACGCATGACTTGTCCGTGCAGAGATTGCCAAGACCGACACGAAGCGTGCCATGACCATTGCGAACGCTATCAGTCGTGGAGGGCTCCGAAGCTGGAGGCATACAAGACGAGGGCGGCGCTTGCGTCAGAGTATTCAGCCGCCAAGGAACGGTGGCTCAGACGCAACCTGATGATCCGTAAGAGAAACGGCAGATAACTACCCGGATTAAGCACCGACAGAGAGCGGGCATCCGGGTTACGGATTGACACCAGTAGAAATAAACGGAGGTAAACAACATGGAGGAAATGCGGGTACAGGCGATCATCCTTGACCTGTGCGGGGACAGCATTGAGACCGTGCAAGAAATGGCACGGGCGCTGGGCGTGGATGTGATGACGCTGATCAAATCCCTGATCCGGGAAGCGGTGCGGGAATACAGGGAGAACCTGAAGGACGCGCAGTACGAGGCGGCGATCTGGCTGGTTGACCCGGCGTTGCAGGAGAAAATCAGGGCCGGGATCGAGGAGGAGGACTGACCGTGATTGATTGGGAGCAGATCAAAAGAGACCTGTACGCGATGAGGGATTATTTTACGACCTGTGCCGGGAACGCCCAGCCGGGGAGTGAGGCACGGCAGAAGTACGCAGGATATGTGCAGACGCTGACCTGTCTGGCGGTTGAGATCGAGGAGATGCTGACCGGGGAGGATGACGGCAAATGAACGCAGACATTATCGGAGGCATGAGCAGAGCAGAAGGGTACATGATTGCCCTTGCAAACATCGCGGCCGACCGGGAGATTTGCGGGGACAACAGGAAAAGCTTCCTGATGGCAACAGCGAATCAGATGTCGGTGGAAATCAGGGAGGCGATCAATTACATCACCAAGCTTGAGGGCGAGATCGGCAAACTGAATGAAGAACTCCACGAAATCAGGTTGCGTCACCCGGATGAGATGAAAAGGTGGGTTGAGGATCAGAACACGGAAGCCGTCATTTCGGCGGGGAGGTGACCGGGGATGAGTGAACTGACGAAACAGGGATATGACATGATCATCGACCGCGTGACAAACCTGAAGATTACTCCTCCGCAAAGCCTGACAATCATAGAACTGAAACGTTGGATGGAAGGACACGCAGACGCACAGGCAAGCATTCTCAGCATTCTGGAGCAGATGAAAGACAGCAACGGGAGGTGACCGGGGATGTCGCTGATTGAGGTAGTAGCGCTCATGATGATACTCCCGTTCGTGGGCTACTTCGTGCTGATGATAATCGCCTGTCTGGTCGATGCTGTCAATTGGTGGAGAGAACAAAGAAGGGGCAAAGATGATTGACAGGGAGAAAGTGATCCGGGGGCTGGAGTGCTGTGAGAAAGCGAACAACTGCGGCAACTGCCCGTACGACGGCGAGTGTGCAAAGCGCGGCTTCGCGCTGACACGGGACGCTATCGCCCTTCTCCGGGAGCAGGATGCCGTGAAACCAAAGTGGTTTCTCAAAGACCCATTTTTCCGTTGCGGAGTGTGCGACAAGGAACTCCCGGACAGTCAGTTTCGTTTCTGCCCGTGGTGCGGAAGGGCGGTGAAGTGGGATGACTGACAGGGAGAAGATAATTCGGGACATCGAACGGTGCGCCCATCATGTCCCGGATGCTTGCCGGGACTGCTCAAAATACGGTGGGGGTTATGAACTGCGTTGCATGGAGCATTTGATGGAAGACGCTCTCGCCCTGCTCCGGGAGCAGGAACCTGTGGAGCCGATTAAAACCCCGGAGACCATCCGGGCTGAGTACAACTGCGGGAAATGCACCGCACCGATCGGCATCATGTTTCATGACGGTGATTGGTACTACAAGGCAGATTACTGCCCGCGTTGCGGAAGGAAGGTGGCATGGTCATGAGCATCGCAATCCCGCTGATCGTTATAAGCGCTCTGGTGCTGGCTCTGGGATTCTGGGAAGACTGGAGAGACAAGCATGGACGGTGAGAAGAGACCGCTGTCAAAACGTGAGTATCTGGGCCTGTTGAGCCTCACAGGCTCGTTGGACGCTCTGGCTGACTCAATCCCCATGCTGGCCACGCGGGGCGTAGAAAGCCGTCTGGAGGCCTCCAGAGACACGCTGGGGGAAATCCTCCATGATGTGTGTCTGACCATCCCGACAGACAAGCTCCGCAGGATCAGGAAAGACATGGATAACACCAAGGTTTATACCAAGGTGGAGGCTCCGGGGATCAGGACGGTGGACACAGAGCATCATAGGTACGTTCCGGCGAAGGTGCTGAACAAGCTGGTTGACTACGTTGTGCAGCATGAGTGTCTGCTGTGTGACAAGACCGCTGTCGAGGGGCGGCATTGCCCCATCCGGGAGATGATCGAGGACGCGATCCCGCACGAGGTGGCCTACAAAGTTAGCAATGGGGACTGCAAGTGGAGCGGGCTGTCACTTGGACTTGGAGAATGGGAGGATTGACTGTGAAGAAAACAGTTATCGCTATTGTTATCATGATCCTGTTGTGCGCTGTGCTGACCGGGTGCGAATCGCCGACATACTCCACAAAGCTGACAGGAAACCGAGCCTACGCCGGACAGGACATCCAAACCTACCATTACGCCTACGTGTGGCTGGGCGACAAGATCATGGTCGAGGGCTACATCACCCAATGGCGTGACTATGACGAAAGCGACGTCATCCAGCTCATGATTGACGGCAAGTACTACATGACTCACTACAGCAACGTCCTCATGGTCGCCGATCCGGCAAAGGGCGGTATGGGCTACGACAGCGGCTGGGTTGACCACAACTGAGGGAGGGACAGCATGAAAATCATCGACTTCAAGAAGAAAGGCAACATCGTCAGGTTCTACCTTGGCGCGGACGATCTCAAAGAGTGGTGGGGCGATGACTGGAATGACAGGCCGTATGAATACAACGCAGGACAGGTCTGTGATGAGTTTGTCAGCGGCCACAAGGATGTTGCATTTCCGTTTGATTGGATCGTGCTGGAGCCTCGCGATGGTACGCTCAACAGCGAGTGGAGCAAAGAAGACATGATCAAGCGGACGATCCCTTGCATCATCGCCGTGCCGCCGGAGGTGCAGGGCGATTCGTGGGACGATGAGTCATTTGCTCATTGGGTCGGGTCTGACAGGGTGAGTAAATATTATTTCGGAGACAAGATGGAGGTGGTGGGGGTTGCCGCTGACGAAAACCGGAACCTGTGCCTGGTGCGGGAAGCATGATGCCAGGCTGATCTACACCGCGACCGTTGTGGACGGACGGTTCTGCGGGGATTATGTGTGCGAGAAGTGCCGGGAGGTCATCAGGCTGAAGGAGGAAAGAGAACAATGTCCAAGACGCTGACGTTTTATTTCGACAACCTTGGCAAGCTGACGCTGCACGAAGGTGAGGACTACGCCCTGTTCTCCGCCGTAAACGACTACGACATGGAGTCCGCCGTGGACGCCGCGAAGGACGGCCGGGCCGCCGTGAATATGGACCATGTGTGCTACGTGAGAGTCAAGGAAGAAGCCAGCGAAGACTAAGACGATAGGCGGGACGCGGCTCTAACCTTTCTCTACGCGAACCGCATGACCGACCGGAAGATCCGGCTATAAGCCAAGCGGACCATGCACCTCCTCGCCCCGTGGCGCTCTGTGCGTGGACGGCACCTCCTTCCTACCTTCCTTACCTGCATCACACAGCGTCCGCGCATTGAAGGGTGCCTGAAGTCTTCCGGTCATACAAGGTTTGGCGGTCAGCCGAAACCGCCCCGGGCGGGGAGCCTGTGAAACGGCGAATGCCGCGTAGCTCGTGAGGATCCGCCCGGTTATCAAGAAGATACATAAAGGAGATAAACGATGAACGAACGCGACTACAACGCCGCAGAAGGCGTCCGCAGGAGCGACCTGTGGAAGATCAACGACAGTCCCGAAATATTTCGTTGGGCCGTTGACCATCCGGATGAAGGCGAACCGTCACCGTCACTTGTCTTCGGGCAGGCGGCACACAAGATGCTGCTTGAACCGCTGGACTTCGGAACGGAATTCGCCATCAAACCGGACGGCATCGACCGCCGGACGAAGGAAGGCAAGGAGGAGTGGAACAAGTTCCTCGCCATGTCGGAAGGCAAGACCATCATCAGCATGGACGACTACGTGACCATCAAAGGTATGGCGGATAAGGCGATGGCCGATCCGATGGTGATGAAGCTGCTGGACGGCAGGAAGGAAGTCCCGTTCTTCTGGACGGACCCGGACACCGGCGTGAAGTGCAAGGTGAAGCTGGACTGCCTGACCTATCTGGACGACATGCCGGTGGTAGTGGACTACAAGACCTGCAAGAGCGCGAAGACCGACGCCTTCATGCGGGACGCCTACAGTTACGGCTACCACTTGCAGGCGGCAATGTACACGGAGGCGGTAATGCGGACGCTTGGGCTGACGGAGAGACCGATGTTTGTCTTCCTCTGCCAGGAGAAAGATGAACCGTTTGCCCTCAATTGCATCACCGTGCCGGAAGATACCATGAATTACGGACTGGACACCATGAGAGAGTTACTTGGCATCTACGCCGAGTGTGAGAAGACCGGGAACTGGTACGGCTACACCGGAGCAACGGGTCAGCCGAACGAACTGAGCCTCCCCGGATGGCTGAAGAAGAAGGAGGATGGGGCAGAATGAGTGAGACCACAGCGGTATCCGTCCCGCAGGAGCAGGACACGCAGACCGCGCTGACCAAGGTGCCGACCATGGGCGTGGCGGACATCTGGCTGGACAAGGAGCGCTTCGACCAGGCGGTGCGGGTGGCATCGGCCTTCAGCCGGACGGACATCGTGCCGCAGAACTACCAGAACAAGCCGGAGAACTGCCTCATCGCGCTGGACATCGCCGCCCGGATGGGCATGAGTCCGCTGACGGTAATGCAAAGTCTATATGTGGTAAAAGGAAAACCGACCTGGTCCGGCCAGGCCTGCATGAGCATGATCCAGGGTTGCGGCAAGTTCACCGACGTGCGGCTGGTGTACACCGGGACGAAGGGCACGGAGAACCGTGGCTGCTGCGTCGAGGCCACCCGCATTTCGGACGGCGAGATCGTGCAGGGCACCGAGGTCACGCTGGCGATGGCGAGGGCCGAAGGCTGGACCAGCAACAGCAAGTGGAAGAACATGCCGGAGCAGATGCTCGGCTACCGGGCGGCGGCATTCTTCGCAAGGCTCCATTGCCCGGACGCGCTGATGGGCTTCCAGACCGCCGAAGAGGTGGAGGACGTGAGCGGAGGCGGCAAGCCGAAGAGTACAGCCCAGCGGCTGGCAGCGGCGCTGAAGGCGGAGACAACCCCGGCAACAGTACCTGTGACCAACAGCGTGGCAGACGCGCTGAGAGCGGAATAAGGAGGAATTCCCATGAACAAATGCATTTTTACCGGACGGCTGACCAAGGACCCTGTGGTGCGGCAGACCCAGAGCGGCGTGTCCGTTGCCAGCTTCTCGCTGGCTGTTGACCGCCCCGGCACCAGCAAGGAGAACAGGATCACGGACTTTTTCGACTTCACGGTGTGGGGCGGCAAGGACGGTCCCGGACGCGCCGGTGTGATCGAGAAGTACTTCCACAAGGGTGACGCCATCACGATCACGGACGCGAACGCGCAGGTGCGGAAGTGGAAGGACAAGGACGGCAACGACCGCCAGACCGTGGAGTTCGTCGTCCGAGACTTCGAGTTCGCGATGGGCAAGCGCGGTGACGGCCAGACCGCGCAGACTGAACAAGCAAATGACCAACAGATTCCGCAGTTTACCGTTGCAAACGAATCGGAACTTCCATTTTGACGAAGGGGGTACTTGATGGGGTACACGCACGGGAAGCGATGGGACGATGACAAGATACGAGTCTCTCTTCTTCAAATCGTTGAGAAGCGCGGAGGCAAAACAATGCCAACGCACTCTGAGATATTGAGTCTTACCGGTGATGGCAGTCTTGTTGATGCGCTTGTCAATCACGGCGGCACGAAGCGCTTCGCGGAAATGCTCGGCTTACAGATCAAGCAATGTGAGTCTGAAGTCGGCGACGCATACGAAGAACTGTGTGCAGAACAAATCAGGTTGCTGTTTGGGTATGACGTTAAGAAGATGAAGCCAAGATACCCATACGATCTTCTCGTCGAAGGGTGTCTGAAAGTTGATGCCAAGGTGTCACACCTATACACTACGAAACAAAATACGAAGTTCTACACGTTCAACCTTGAAAAGCAAAACCCAACATGCGACTTGTTTGTCTGCTACTGTGTTGATAGGACTGAAAAACCTGTGAAAACGCTTATCATTCCGTCAGGTGTAGTGTCCGGGAAAAAGCAGCTGTCCGTCGGTCTGAAAAGTAATTATGACAAGTACGCCGACAGATGGGAGACGATCAGGTCATATGTGAGGTTTTTCCAGGATGAAAATCTGGACTGATTCAAGGGAGAAGCCACACGCCGTCCGAGGCATCCTTGCCTACTTCGACCGGCACGACATTGAGCATGAGACCACAGCGCTGAAGACCGGGGACTACATGCTCGACGGGCAGCCGGACCTGATCGTTGACAGGAAGGGCGGACTGGGAGAACTCTGCATGAACCTCTGTTCAAGGGACAAGATCCGCTTCTACAAGGAGGTTCGCAGAGCGCATGACCAGGGCATCCGTTTGATCATCCTGTGTGAACAGGCCGGGGTCAAGACGTTCACCGACGTTGGCGCGTGGCAGAACAAGTACGGCAAGGTGACCGGACGGCAGTTGCAGGACGCAATCTACCGGCTGGAGGTTGGCTACAACATCCCGGTGCTGTTCTGCGACAAGCGGAGTACCGGACGCAGGATTGTGGAGATCCTGACGGGACAGGACGAAAGGAACTTGGAATAATGAAAAATTTCGACAACTTCTTCAAGGACATGATGGAGGAACTGGACCGCAAGGTGCAGGAGGAAAGGGACCGGCGCGAGGACGAAGCGGAAAAGTACGCCGAACAGAAGCGCAAGAGCGACGAGACCGCCGGGGTGCTGTGGAATCTGTACAGTTCGCTGACCGACAAGGGCTTCACTCCGCCGCAGGCGATGGAACTGCTGAAGATCATCATTCCAAAGGCAACCTTCGGCGGGCACAAGTGAAACTCACCGACGCGCTTCCCATCATCAAGCAGTCCGTGAGCGCCGTGCAGGCAGCCGACGCTCTCGGGCTGAACCCCGACCGGTACGGACGGTGCGCTTGTCCCATCCACGGCGGGAAGGACCGGAACATGCGGCTGTACACCGGCGAACGGGGCTTCTACTGTTACGTCTGCCACGCAAGCGGAGACGCGACAGACCTCGTTGCGCAGGTGCATGGCTGTACGCTCCGTGACGCCGTGGCATGGATGGACGGCACGTTCGGCCTCGGACTTGGGTTCAGCCAGCAGACAGATGAGAAGCGGATCCTGGCGGCAAGAGAGGCCGCCAGCAGACGAAGACGTGAACGAGAGCAGGGTGAGAAGGACAGGGCCGATACGCTGGAAACATGGCACAGGACGCTCGAAGTCATGATGCTGGTCGATGACGAGATCGAGCGTACCAGGCCGAGAAAGTACAGCGAGGACTTCTCCGACGCCTTCTGCACCACGCTGGCTGCCCGGGAGGAACTCCGCCAGATCAACGAGGAACTGACCGACATGGTCTGTGAGAACGAGGAGAAACGGAGAGCATGACAGACGAAGAGCTGATCGAACTGCACAAGCAGTATCTGGAGAAGCACAAGAAGGCCTTCCGTGTGGCGTTCGACGCGCTGAAGGAATGCTGGCCCCCGAAGAACGACCCGGAATGGTTCGCCAGCAAGGCGTATCCCGTGTGCGCTGATGGGTTTCACGAGACGGGAGATGATCCGCTGGCCAAGGGGTTGCTGCTGGCGGTGTATGGATATCTGGATGAGATGGCGGTGAAGCTTGGTGGGGGAGAGAATGCTGACTCATCTGTCTCTGTTTAGTGGGATCGGTGGGCTGGACCTCGCCGCAGAAATGGCCGGGTTTGTCACCGTCGGGCAATGCGAATGGGCGGACTACCCGATAAAAGTTCTCGAAAAGCATTGGCCAGACGTTCCGCGATGGCGGGACATCCGGGACTTGAACCAGGCGACATTCGCGGAGGGAATCTACATGGCTGCGCACCGGAAGGATTACGAACAGGCCGTTCAGATGTATGGCATGGGGATGTCTCTTGAAGAAGTGGCCGATTATTACGGCGTTACAAGGCAGTCCATGTGGATGTGCCTGAAGCGGCGCGGCGTAGAGTTTCGCGATAACAGGCGTTACGGAACCGAGAATCATTTCTATCGCGGAACAAAAGCAAACGATCACGCACAGAACGTACTCGAAAAAGCCATTGAAAAGGGAATCGTAAAGCGCAGGGAAAAGTGCGAAATCTGCGGCGCTGAGTACACCTTCCGCGATGGTCGGTCCGGCATTCAGGCCCATCACTGTGACTACAACAGGCCGCTTGACGTGATGTGGCTGTGCCAGAAGTGCCACCATGAATGGCACACAAAGAACAAAGCAAAGGAGGTGGTGCCAGGTGAAGCCATGCCAAGGACAACTGTCGATGTTCTCAGTGGAGGCTTCCCGTGACCATGCCAGCCCTTCTCCCTTGCCGGGGACAGAAGAGGCGCGGAGGATGACCGTTACCTCTGGCCGGAAATGCTACGAGTCATACGGGAAGTCGCTCCCGCTTGGGTCCTTGGTGAAAACGTGCCTGGAATCATCAATATGGCACTCGACCAGGTGCTTTCTGACCTGGAAGGTGAAGGATACGCCGCGCAAGCGTTTGTTGTTCCGGCTTGCGGTGTCGATGCCCCGCACCGAAGAGACAGAGTCTGCATTCTGGCCCACGCCATCGACGGGGGCAGCGCTATGCGGAGGCACAGGGAACTTCAAAACGCTGCAACGTCTGGCGGAGATCGGGAAGATCACAGAGGAAGAGCGCAGGCAGTTGAGCCAGGGGAACGGCGGCAAGACGAATCCGGAGCTTCTGGAATGGCTGATGGGGTACGAGAGACAGTTCACCAGTTGTCTTTTGCCGACTCCTGCGGCGAGAGATTGGAAGGGCGCTCCGGCTTACAGATTTTTCCAGGGGGGGTACAGGCACCTTCTGCCAGAACTGCTCGAATGCACTCCCCTTGGGCGGATTGGCCCAGTGAATCCGGAATACTACGAGTGGCTGATGGGATACCCCATCGGGTGGAGCGAATTAAGTGCCTCGGCAACGCGGTCGTCCCGCAGCAGTTCTACATCTTCTTCAAACTGATGGCAGATATAGAGGAAGGGATAGCATGAGATTGACGTACTCGGCCGGATCGCGAAGGCCGTGGAGAGAGGGTGGTGAGTGATGGGCGATGACTGGACCGTCGGTGAACTGATCCGCGTGCTTTGCGGGACAAGAGGGGACGGCGTTTCGATGGATACCAACGTACACGCCAAGGTGTGGTTCAACGACGGGGTTAACGGGAAAAACCTCTTCAATGTCGATTCGTTCCTAGTTATGGATGACGATGAAAACGGCGGATTGATGATTTTCTGCCAAGTCGAATCGGAGGATGACGATGCTCCATAACGTTAAAATCACACCCGTTGATGCTGGCCACTACACCGTAGAACTTGACGGAAAACCCGTCAATGGCGTGACGGATGTGCAGATCGCGATGCATGTAGACTGTTTGCCCACGGTGTGGATTGGACTCCGTGCCGGGTCTGTGGAGGGCGAACTGAACAACGCATATCTGAGAATGAGCCAGCATGGTGAAACGAACAATGAAGATCGGTCTGATTGACGTTGATGGTCATAACTTCCCGAACCTCGCGCTGATGCGGATCTCCGCCTATCACAAAACGCATGGCGATGAAGTTGAGTGGTGGATGGGCGACCTGTTCCACTACGATATTGTCTACATGAGCAAGATTTTCTCGGATGCGTACAGCCAGGACGTGCCGGAGCCGATGAACGCCGACCGGGTGGTGAAGGGCGGCACCGGCTACTGTATATCCCTCGGACCGGATGGCAAGGAACATTTCGACCGGAGCAAGAACAACAGCCTCCCGCCAGAGATGGAAAAGACGTTTCCGGATTACAGCATCTACCCGC